>Ga0116229_10000071_pt1 | contig 89372 bp, 57 predicted proteins | sample S1TSphgellanicum_3_FD_87313 | JGI IMG/M metagenome (GOLD analysis project Ga0116229, IMG submission 87313) | Host-associated microbial communities from peat moss isolated from Minnesota, USA - S1T2_Fc - Sphagnum magellanicum MG | ecosystem: Host-associated > Plants > Peat moss > Unclassified...
TCATTTGGTGACATTTGCAACTAATGGTAGGTAGAAGGGTCTTCTTGGATGGAAATTGTGTTGAAAGCTATCCAAATGAAAGGATGAAAAAATCCATTAGTCGCAAGTTAGTCATAGAGTAGTAGCAAGCAAGACCAAATGCAAAAAGTAGTTGTAAATATAACCAACAATAGTTGTAAATGTCAAATAGTCACAACTAGTCGCAAATTGGTTGGTTACAAAAACCCAGTTTTCTTCTAGTGTAATGTGTAGATCAATTGCAATGTTGTGTCCATGTGAGCTTGCAAGGTTATTTGAAGAATGGTAGCCATGAAAATCTAAGCTCTTCAACCCTAAAACCATAAAAGCTCTCTTTGTTTCAATGAACCAAACATAAACAAACTACCTCAATTCAAGTGTCAAGGTTTTAAAAAGCTCCATTGAATTCGTTCATTCACAACCTAATACATGGATGAGAATGTTTTTCATCCATAGCCTACAAGGGTCAATTTTTTTAATAAATAATATTTTAGGTTTTTAAAAATAATTTATGACTCCAAAGTCCATTATGGATTATGTGCATAATTAGACTAATTTAAAGGTTCTAATTCTAGTGACTTCTTAAATATACATGTATATTAATCCTTGAAAGCTATATTGTACATTAATTTTATTGCATTATAACCTTGTTCAACCATATCCTTTGACAACATAATATGTGTTTCATAATACTTTTAATTATGCATAACACCTCCAAAATTCATGGAAATGCAACCTTGCCTTTCCTTACAACATAAAAAACAATTCTTCTTTAAGGAATTTTTTCAAATTATGTATTTTTAAAGGTCAAAAACACCTTCAAAGGTGATTCATGTAAAACATAGTGAAGACATCTTTTGAAATTCTTTCCAATGCCATGCCCTAATGTTTATCAAAATATAGCCTCCTATGAAATTTGAGAAGGAATAGTTTTGTTTCACATTGGAAAAAAGATGTTCAAAATCAAAAATAGTAGTCTACAGCAGGTTCATTGCTTACTTTTCATTTTTCAAATATTAAGACATCTCCAAATTACAAAAAAATCAGGGAAATGAAAATTCACAAGTATAAAACCATTACCCAAAAAAATTCATTATTTTTCAATATTTCATTATTTCCAATGATTTTTCAAAGTTGATTGGGTGCAAGATTTTATGGTAGTCAACACAGTCCTTGGCTCCTTTTACTGTGATTTCACCCATTCAAACTCCTAGTTTGGATTGATCAAAATAGAGGCTTGTACATACCAGTTCTTAATCTCTTCCCAAGCATTTTGGCATTTTTCTATCCACTCAAAAATTTCATAGTTTTTGAGCAACTTGTTGATAGGTGACATTGATAGCAAAGTTCTTGATAAAACACTTGTAAAACTATGTCATCTCATTGAACACTTGGATTTCTTAGGGGTAGTAGGTACTAGCATGTTTATTAAGGCTTCAACCTTTTTATGATCCATGACTTTGCCTTCCTTAGACCCTATGAAACCTAAGATAGTTCCTAAAAACACCAGAATGCACACTTGTTTGGGTCTAAACTACTACTAAACTCTTTACACTTAAGAAAACACTTTTTTAGCTTTTCAAGGTGAGTTGATAGGTCATTGAAAATTATAAAATCATCAAGAAAGATCTTTATGAATACATCAATGTACTTACAAAATACTTTGGTAATTGCCCTTTAATAAATGGGTGGTCCATTTTTGACACCAAATGGCATCACAACCCACACAAAAGCCCCCAAGTCTATCACAAAGGTGGTTTTGTGTTGGTCCTCTAATGTAATTGATATCTAATGATATCATGAAAATATGTCCATAAAGGTATACACTTCATGCCCAACAACTATATTAATGACCTCATTAGTGAAAGGCTAAGGGTAAGGGTTTTTTTTTGTTGCTACATTGAACTTCTTGAAATCAACACAAATTTTCAACATTTTTCTTGGGAACAACTACTATTGGTGATAGCCACATGTTTCTTCAATCAATTTGATGAAACCAACAACAAGTAACTTGTCCATGTCTTGCTTGACAATGGTAGTGTAGTTGGGATTCAACTAGTACCTTGTTTGATGAATAGGTGGTACTATAGTATCACGTTCAATCTTGTGTTGAAGAATCTTTGGTGATATATCCTTTAGGTCCTTGTATGTCTAGGCAAAAATGTCTTTGAATTTCTTTAAACATTCAATCAATTGTTTTGTAATAATCGATTCAAGTGAAGCATTCACTTTCACCTAAATTGCATATTCTCTTTAATGCCCAAATTGACTTTGGTCAATTGTTCACCTTCAGTGATTGTCCAATCGGTTATGGTTAAATCTTGGATTCATTTTCAAATAGGTGTTTCATCAATGATCATTTCTCCCATTTCTGGATGGAAAAAAGTCTAAGGTAAATGTTGTTTAACAATATCAAGTGGAATAATTAAGTTAACAACTAAGACACACACTAGTTTGACAAATTGTGTTTGGACATGTTTTGTTATCTTAAGATTTGAAATGCAGTCTATTTTGAAAATTGGTTTAGTGTGAGTAGGTACTATTATGGTTCCTATTGAAAACAAATCCAATTTTGTGGCAAACATCATATCCTCCTTTTCATTAGATATTCCAAAATGGAAATTATAACATACTAAGACTTTTGGTCATTTCGTTTGAACATATAGTTTTTTGGTAACAAGTATGGTTTTCAATGTACTTGTTCCTTGTATGGTAATAGTGTTAGTTCCCCAATTGTGGGACACTTTTGCATCTTTCAACCATAGACGTCCCAACAACATTGAATAACTAGAGTCTAGAACATTATTGTTGATGATAATAAATGTGATTATATACGGAATTCCATGAACAAATATCTTTAGATCTTTAATAAGACCAAGTGGTTTGGTTATGGTTTGATTCACCATCCACAAATTGTAAGGTGCTAAAATATTAAGCTTTGACAAATTTAATTGTATTTGACAGTGACAACTACATTAACTAGTACATTATCAGGCTTAGAAGCTTTTGAAACTACAATGGTAGTAGTGTTTAATTTAGTACAAAACATGCTTTAAACTTTCATCTTTCTAGGACAATTTGGCGCATGGTGTTCAAAGTTAAAACAAATAATACATGGATATCTCAAAAGTACTCTAGTTGGTTTAACAGGTTGTACAATTATTTCAACTACTAGTTCAACAACTTTGGTGGGTACAATAGGTACTGCATGTTTTTCCCTTTTTCTGTTATGGTAGGTTTCTTTGGCATGACATGTTTTTCCATAGTTTGAATAGCTTAATTATTGTTTAGTTATAGTGTAATTGACTCTTGGTTGTGTAACTGATTTGGATTCTAGTTGGGTTAACAATGTAGTTTGTTATAACTAAGCCATTTTCTTCACAAATCATTGTAGCTTCCTTATGCTTAATAAGGGTATTCCTTGTCATACCTACTATTGTTAGTCTAAAGAATGGTTACAAACCCATTTTAAATATTGTGGTAAGGAAAACATCAATAACCTTGACTTGCAAACAATTAGCAAGTTTCAACAAACGTTCGTAGTAAACTTCTACCCATTCGCTAATTTATTGTTGTAGGTTTTTCAATTGCATGTAAACTTTTTCATCATTCTTCATTGTTCAAAAATGTTTGCAAAATGCTTGCTCCAACTCTTCAAATGTGCAATTGGGATGATCTTGAGTAAAGTTTTTGCCCCACTTTGAGATGTTATCTTGTAAAATGAAATTAATCAAGTTGATGATATCATCTTCCATGGTCTCTCCGTTGGCTCTAATTACTTTCTTGAAAACTCTAATGTGAGCATTAGGATCAATATCCTTCATGTGTGTCAGATATTGAAGTTTTTAGCATGGCAACTTATTGGTCGGTTTGGATTGAACTATAATCGGTGGGTACCACGGTGGCATGAATATCTTTGATTAGGTGCCAACCATTTACAAAATCTAGGTTGTGTTTTTTGGACAACAATAGGTATTGCAACTATTTCCATTAGTTCTACATGCGATTGAGAACTAGATCGATGTGAAGGTATTTGCTCCAAGTTATGTAGTTGTTCCAACCGGTTTAAAAGTTAGTTGTGTTCAAATTTTAAATTTGCTATGATTAGATTCAAAGCAAGAATTGGTTTAGATGTGTAGTACTTAATAATTGGTGTTGATCGAGATGCTATAGTAATTTTGGGAATGTAGTAGCTAGGTGTTGCAAATTGCCCCTTTGTCCTAGTTAAGTTATTTCATCAACATTTTGTATAGATGCGGTGTTTTGTCCCCTTGATTGTGTGTTCGGCCTCCATTGTTGAAACTTATGTTACGGTGTCAAAAAATGACTGGTTGAATGTACTTGTGCTTCCTTCCTTTCCTCTTGTTCTATTAATATTTGATGAAGAAGTATGTTTATTATAACTAATTGTTGAGGATCAATGTTGGGAACATCAACCAATTGAATTCCTTTGGCTTGAAAACGTGGTTGGGTGCAAATGGGATAACATGAACCACACCCACTTGCTTTTGGTGGAATATTTTCTAGAATGTTCTTTAAAAAGTCTTCAAAAATGTCTTCAAATTTTTTAATAATTTTTTATATGATTATGTCAAGGTTTATGTGAAAGATTTCAAAATATATGTAATTTTCAAAAGTTTTGAAATCTATTTTTAAGTCCTTTTAGTGCTAAAAAAACATGTGTTATAATGTTTAATGAGTGTTTTTGAGAGTTTATTATTCATTGGATATTTTTCAAATTAATTCACATATTCCAATGATATATTATGAAACTTACTATATAAAAAAATCTTATACTTTCAACACCAAATTAAATTACCATTTTTAAATGTGAAAACTTAAGCACTGGTTACACTTGCTATGGCTCATGTTAGTATGATTGCACCCAGTTGTTCTTGTGATTGAACCGTCTCATGAATAAATTGTTGTGGTGATCCCAATTCTAGTTGCCTCCTTAAGCCCCTTATGACCACTCTTGACATTGTTCACTATTTTAAAACAATTGTTAATTCTTATATTTTCTCTAGACAACATGTTGTTCTAGTAATTAGAAATTAAACAACATGCAAATTTGAAGAAATTTTTAAACTAATTTTGTAAAAAATAAAAAATGATCGAAACATAAAACAATTTTAGAAAACTATTAAAGTTAGTACAAATCCAATCTAAAATTTAAAAACACAACTTTCTTGTTGAAACTAGAGATTGTAAACGTGATTGTTTACAATTTTAGTCTACTATGTGGTCGCCAAATTAAAAGTGTTTTCTATTCTCTCAAAGAAAATAAAATAAGGTTTTTACTTTGTAAATTTTAACTTGCTTTCAAACATTAACCGGGTTGTTCTACTTCAAATCTAAAATCCAAGACATAGAAACAAAGATAGAAAAAACATGAGAATGTTTATTTACAAAGGCAAAAATCCACAATTGGTTTAAAAAATCAATTTACAAAGAGAAAATAAATAAGAAATTTGGAATGGATTGAATTGTTCCTCTTTTTCAAATGTTCCTACTAATACCATAGAATAGTGTTGTTCAAAATCAAAGTCACTAACCAGTACAATTGTCAAAGATTTCAAAATTGAACTTCAATAACTACTAGTCATAGGTTGATATCTAACATGTTTTGTCAACAACTAGTTATGTAACAAATTGGTTACCAATTAACCTAATAGATTGATTTAATAAAATATTTGTTATTGCTTATCATAACAAAGCGATGACTTGTTATCCAATAATAACTAAAACAGTCCTCAAAATAATATTGCCTCATCAAATACTAATTGGTAACAACTAGTTACTATATACATAAAGTGAAAATTTGGGTTAACAATTATGAACCAACATAGCCCCTACTACTAACAAAGAATCATCCATATGAACATGGAATTCCAACTATCAATTAGGTGAAATTAATATCGGAGCCTCAATGTATCACTTCTTGATGAACTCCCATGCTTATTGACATTTAATTGTTCACACAAATGGTTTTGTTTTCTGCATTACTTTTGTTATTAGTGCCATTATGAATGCAAATTCTTTAATGAAACATTGGTAAAATTGTGCAATGTCATTGAACACTTATATTTACTATGGGTTGATGGGAACCGACATGTTCATTAACGTTTATATCTTCTTAAAATCTAGTAGCTTCCTTTCCTTGGAAACTATGAATCCCAAGATCATTCTTGAAAATACTATAAAAACAGAAGGTTCAAGTTGATACCATATTTGTTACATTTGAGGAAGCATGGCCTTAGTTTGGATAGGTGTGTCTCCATCTTACTATAAATAGTGAAGTTTTTTTTAGAAATCATGAACTGATTTAAATATTCCTTAATTGCTTGACATACTATTTGTTGGTGTGTAGGAGGTATAGTCTTCATTCAAAAGGCATGACTAGCCACACAAATGATTCTTAATTTGTTACAAAAATAATCTTGTACCTATCTTTCGGTGCAATGGATGTTAATGATACCTAGAATAACCATCCAAAAATACATATGCTTCATGTTTAGCTACAATGTTGAATATTCATCAATAAATGGTAATTGGTATAAATCTTTTTTTGTTGTAACATTTAACTTATGGAAATTTATGCAAATTTACAACTTCCCATTTCTTTTTAGCACCTCTACAATTGGAGAAAGCCATGTTGTGTCTTCTGCTGGCTATATAAAACCTACCGTTAACAACTTGTTAATGTTTTATTTAATTATAATAACATAATTTTAATTCATGTGGTATCTAACTTGATGAACCGGTGGAATTGTGGTGTCTAGTTCAATCTAATATTGTGTTAATTTAAGAGGGTTCCCCTTCATGTTCTTATAGGTCATCCTTGAACTCTTGTAAAAGAATCTTTAGAAAACTTGTTTGTGTTATTGTCAATTGTACATTAATCTTCATGCATTGTGGTTGTTCAATGGTGCCCAAGTTTAGTTTGATGAACTATTCTTCTTTTGTTAATATCCATTTTACCATTTCATCTCCTGCACCCACTATTGAACAAATGTCTCATCCAACAATTTATCACCAACAATATGGTGATAATAGGTATTTGTGTACACCATGTCCTCCAAGCTTATTACGGGTTGAATTCTTACCAATTTCAGAGCACTTGTTACACCATTGCTTGGTGCTTGGGATTGAGCTAATTATTTGTGGAATAACATCCCATTCCACTTATGATCTAGTCAGTACTCCAACCTTTTCCAATAATACAATGGTATTAATGGAAAAAAATTCTAGTTCTACTATGAATATGACATCCTCTTCATCATCTGTGATTCCATGTTGGAAATCATAACACATTAGCACTTTTGGTCATGTATTGTTACTCCTAAGTGTTTGGTCACAATAATTATTTTGATTGTACCATTACCTTGGATAGTTACCAAGTTGTTTCCCTAATCATGTGAGATATTGGTATCCCACAACCATAGTCTACCCCACAACATCGAGTAATTGGCATCCATTACATTGTTCTATAGTACAATAAAGGTCACTACATATGGTATCCCATGCACTAGAATCTTCATGTTCCAAATTAAACCTATTTTGCCACACAAAATCAACGTTCCTCTAAAACAAAAACTTCCAAAGAAAAAATGATACACAACAAGAACATGGAGGAGAAGAAATACTACCCCATTTGAAAATAAAACAACAAGAATTCAAAAGTACTATCTCATGTCCAAATTTGAATTAGTTTTGAAACTATTTACTTGTTTAGTCTTACTCTATCTATTTGTCCCCCAACACCAACATATCTTCATCAATAAGCTTTAGGACTAAGATGTCTAATCCAATATATCTTTTCACGCAATACATTTGCTTCACTGTAGCTAGATGGAGATGAAACAATGTTTCACATGCGGCTTGCAACCAATATATAGGTACACAATGCCAAGCGCATTCATGACCTCATTATTTGGAATTGTTTTTGTAATTCCTTAATGAAATGATCCACAACATGTGCACAATGACATTTAATTTCCCCAACCTAATATGCAAATTTTGTTTTCATCAAAGGTCTTGGTCCTTTGGTTGTTGTACATACCCCATGAACCATTGATCTAGAAAGACAAGGTTTCTTCCCCAAAATTCAAATTTGTGATCCAATCCTAATATATTATACAAAAAGTGTTGTCAATAACATCATTGAAATCAGGGAATATCTTTGGCTTGTAAGTAGTATGAAGCTTGATGTACATAGAGTACAAATCAACTTCACAAATTTGGATATCAATAACATAATCATAAATGAAGACATTCTAGACTATGTAAATTTGATTAAATTGTAGACACATTCCAACAAGGGTAACAAACATGGAAGGCCCAAAATATTATCAACATCACAAAAAACATCAAAATTTGATTGGATTGTTGTTGTAGATGAAGCATCCATGGCCATCTTGACAACAAGGGTTATAAACTTAAATTGGACTCTTTTTAAATGTTCCAAAATGCTAAACCAATGGGTTTTCACATTTTCAATTATTTTTAACCCCTATGTTTCCATGATAACATCAAGATTAGAAAACTTAAGGGTAGCCTTGTGGGATTTTGAAAAGTATCCATACAACTTTGTAAGGAGATTTTCCAAGTTTTAAACAATTGATAGGTGTGACAATGATCAAACAACCAAGTTTGTCCTATGTGCCATGTAATGCACATTAATTAGGAATGGGGTAGGTTGATATCTAATCTACATTATTACACCTATCCTTAAGCCTTGAAATATAGTAGCACCATCAATGTTAGACCAATTGGTCTCCTTGCAGTTTCATATTTAGTTAATCCACCATAGTTGATTAGATTCCCCCAAATCAATTTAATGAAATGGCTTGGATTTCTTATTTCCATGACTCTCTCCAAGGTCAATGGAATGGGAATGTGTTTCCATCCTTCCAAAACATAATCATGAATAAATAACCAACTTTGATTATCAATAGATTTCATTAGAGGAAATGGAAATGAATTGTGACTCCACAATGTTGTGCATGTTAACCATTTTAGCCTAGAATAATCATTCGAGTGCTTGATTGGGTTTGTGGGACTTTCAAAAACTTGTACAAATTCTATAACTTTTCATAGTTAATCGATGGTTTGCCTTTGTTTAAAAGATGAAAAAGTGTAACAAATTGCATAAGTTTTTTCTCCTTTTTTGTTGTTACACCATGCATGACTTGATCTAGAATTGTATATGGACTAGTTGCAACATACAACCTCTCATTCTTCTAATGTGTAATATTAGTGACAAAATAAATCTCAACCATAGCCACCTTTGCCTTAGCCCTCCCTCTCCCTACATTCTTCCACAAAAAAATCAAAATTCGCAATTAAAAGCTTTTTTTGCCTTCAATTGTAATGCACAACTTACAATGGACTTGGTGAATTTTGCCATCTTTATCAATGACAAGTTTTGCCCATGGTAGTTTGCATGCCCATTCATCTTGAAACTTCCTATGCAATTTGTACATAGTTTTGCATTTTCTAAACTCTATCACAACCTTGTTTAGATTTGTAGACTTTGAAAGTTCACCATTGGTTGTTTTAAGTTGTGGATTTGAGGTAAGAATATTTGTTACTACTAAAGCCAACATTGGATCCATAACTTAGTTGTACAAAAAAATGCTTGAATTTGAAATTAGCAAGTGAGGGGCCATATTGAGAAGAAATTAACAAAGGACAATCTAATAGACTTTTTATTGCAAAATTTTCACATGTATGCAAATTTTTTTCACTTTTTTTTCTCACAAAATGAAATTTATACATACAATTTATACATGAAATTCATAAACATCATTCGTGAAACATCACGAAATGAATTGAAAAAAAATCCACATTGTGAAACAAAAAATTGGAGATGCATCTAAATACCCATGTTGCTATTTGCAATGTAACATTCTTGAATTTGAAAAACTAGATTCCATTCCCACCTTATTCTAACTTGCCAAGGTATTAATCCCCAAACTTGTTGCCAATCCACCAATCTACACATTGAAGATTCACATTCAAGTTTCAACCACCATGTTAATTTAACATTTCTAGAATAGATGGCAAAATTTTCTAAAATGTATTAGTAAATATGGCAAAAGTAACATAAAAAATACATAACTATTAGCGAAAACTTGAAAAGCATAGGGATGTTTTATAGTTCTTAGAGGTCAAGACCTTTTAAGTTCAAAGGTGAAAGCACATTATGGACAACCCACTTTTGTCCAAATAGGTAATGTACAACAAGTATCATAATACATAGAAAATTAAAATCTTGATGACATTATTTGACAATGCTTATCACAAGCAAAAATATTTTAGAATGTGCATCACAACATTTAAAAACCTAAAGTTCATTTTGATTCAATTTAACGATTAGATGAAAAGAATTGGATATAATCAATGTACACACAATATATAACATATATTTTTCAATGGACATAGGGTCTCATGTTTATGATTCATGAAACATGATTAAACAAAACCAAATTGAAAAAATATTGCAATGTCCATTTATATTCCTCTTATTCCATATGGTAGTGGTCTTTTCTTTATAAAAAATATTATTGTGCTTTTATTATTCAACAGATGTAAAAAAATTGATATTTTTAAAGGGTATTTTCAACAAAAAAATTGAAACTCCCAAATGGTTTTTTATTCAATTGATGTATATCAATATCATTGACCACAAAAGAAAATTCACCCGAAGATTCCATCCACAACCTTAGTTTTGAAACATATATACATAATTTTTCATATTTTGTGACAAGTATTATTTGTTGAAAATGTATTCATAGTCAAATTCTTCAATGTTGATTTTTTAAAAATAAAAAATTGATTACCTTAAGTTCAAAACTAATCAAATATATTTAAAACAAACAAAATGATGCGATCATCGTCAAATAAGCCAAAAACCATGTTAGACAACTGAAAAATTGTTATTTTTTTCAAATATATTTATGTAATGCCACTTTAATGTCATGTTGATCAAGGAAATTTGTGCTAAATGATTTATATGAATTTTGAAAAAATAAAAAATTCATTTAATTCAATAAGTTGAGTTTTTGTTTCAGTAAAGGACTTTTGAACTTTAACACCCCAAAATCAGTTTTATAAAGCACTAGGCTAAGGACTCATTTAATAAAGAAAATTTGATGGGAAAAAATTTGAAATGATGATAACCTACCATCCACATATAAAAAACATTCATAATTTAAAAATTGTAATACTTGAAATTTTTAGAAATTCATAATATAATTTAAAAATTTCAAGAGTCATTTGCTAGATATAAATGGGTCATGATGTGTATGACATATGAACAAAGTGTTGGCTTATGATACAAAAAAATTAAAGTTTAAAGTAGTCATCATATTTTTAGTATGATTTGAAATTATGATCATTTTTCAAAAATGAAACATAAAATTTGACAAAACTTGTACACTTTTAGAAAATTCATATTTATTCAAATAATGTTAACATAAATAATGTAATTTATTGGGGGAATCATAAATATTGTAAAAAACATGTTGCAAAAAAAATTATATGAAAAAATCAAAATGTTTAAAAAGGGCCCATTGGTGCTTGAGTCGTTTGTCACTATTGGTTCATTTGAATATGATTGCACCCAAAAAATAAAATAAAATGTAGTATCCATACATTACCCAACAAATTAATTATAAAAAAATTAATTGGTGACTACAATTTTGGGTCACCCATTGTGTGTTTTCACCTTGAAATAACTTGCTACACCTTCAAACCCTAACTCTTTTTTGGCCCATGATTGGGTTTGTCTCTTACATGAATAGCACCATGTGGCACGACTAGAAACCTATTTTGAGAAATTCCTCATTTGGATTTCCTTTTTTCCATGTTGCCATGTCATTGAAAGTAGAACCATGGTGAAACTTGCAAAATTTTGCCAACAAACAAATGCTAACCCCAATATACCATTGAAAATACTTTGAAGCATGTATATTGAAAGTGGGTTCACATTCTCCATTTGGAATTGTGAACAAAAAATTAAATGGTCAAAAGATTGGTCAATGATCAAATAGAATCAAATTAGATCTTCAACTACTAAAACTTTGGAACTAAGGGTCAAATGACCTTTGAATTGAACATATGACATGACATTGGAAAGACCTTTTCAAAGGTTACAATGTTTCTTTCAAAAGCTCCTCATTCATAACTTGTATGTGGGAATTATAAACCCACAACATTGTGGGATTCATAAATTGACAAAACAAGTTTAAAAAAAATTCTCTCTTGAAAATTTCAAAACTTTTTGTCACTTTGATGCAACTTTCATCATTAGTTGTAAAATATATTATATAAAAAAGGTGGTTGGTCTTTTGCAAGTTTGGGCGTGATGTGTTTTGTGAATTTGGTTAGTTTGTGCACCATTTTGGTTTCAACTTGCAATAATCACCTGATTCTTGGAGTTGTGAAAGTTGATCTTACCTTGAACTCTTGCATATTAGTCCCAATTTAAAACTCCCACCTTCATTTTTTTTGGGGGAGCTAGGAAACACACATTGAATTTACATTTTGTAACGAACTTGAGAATCAATTACCCATGATATCACTTGACAAACCTAAAGGTGTGTCAAATATCATGAAATATTGATTCAATGGTACAAAAGCATTAAAAAATGTAAAATAATATAATAAATTACATAATCTTGGTTCATGAAACCCAATAGTTTTGAGACCCACACAACTTTGGGAACTTAAATTGATCACAAATTGTGGAAATCATCCAACCTCAAATGACGTGGGGGAATAGTTGGGTTTGCATCATCAACTTGTCCCATTCTACGGAAGATCGTCTCAAAATCAAGATGATAAGATGTGAACCTATCGTTTGGGCACGAAAAAAAGGGAGATGCATGTGATTGGCAGATCATTGTAGGTGATGAGATTTAGGGTTTTGAATGGGCACTGACATACTACTACTGTGAGTGGCCTTCCATTGGTAGCCAACCACCCACTTGTATGTATAATTTGTGTACCTTGATACTTTTGGGTGCTTAAGGTCTGATTTGGGCCCATGCACATGTTAAGCTGGTACTTTTCTGCAGGGGGCTGGAAAAACATATTTAAAAAAAGAAAAAAAGGTTAATATCCCAAAGATGAAACCCAAAGTTACTGAAAGGGCCCAAATTAACTTAACTATCCAATATGTTCAGATCTTTCAGTCCATGCCATGATCCATCACGTCCTTCACATTGTTGTCTGTGTAAAGAAAAGTGATATCCTGATTTATCTTCTCTTACCTTCTTTCCAACCATTTGTTTTGCCTGGTGTTTTGTTCTTCTGAGTATTGGCTGGACTACATGTTCCCCAGGGAAATTCTGCAGAAAAGAGGAGTAGGGTAACACCCTTGGAGGGACGGGTCCCATGACATAAAGCACCAGCAGATTTATTTATTTGTTTGTGGAGGCAACGCCCCTTACAGGCTTCACATCCAAAAAAAAGAATTTATAAAAAGAGGCCAGGCATTTGAAAAAAACAAAACAGCCATCCCTTTTGTGGATGAAAAAATTTCACTTGATAAAGTGCCCTCCTTCACTAGAAATTTTGTGCCAGCCGACCCTTTAGGACAGTTGGTTACTAGCCTCATCTACATAAAATTGCTGACACATATTATGCATCAAGTATCCAGTTCTCCCTCGGTTTCTAGATTGATTAGCACTTGGGGGGGTGGTGGGAGGGGGGGGGAGATTTGGGTCGGCGCCCATAAAAAGAACTATCATGGGACTGACCAGATCAAAAAGTGCAGTGTCTTTCCCAAACTCCATTTTGTCTTTTGGCCTCTCCCAGACTTTGTTTTTTATCTTTTAAATACGCACAGCTTGCTACACCTTTTACACTCATACTTTGGACAAGGTTCAGGAAAATCAGCTTACAAAAAGAGGCTAGTGGATGCATATATATATATGTTTACAATGCAGATTCTGTGCCACTGGCTTTCAATAGCTACCCCCCAATGAGAAAAGATCATCAAACAATTTTTACTACACATTCTCTCCCACATGGGCTCCAATAAAAATTCATGCATGAAATGAAGAATTCCTAATATTAGCACAACGCTTGGGTCATGTTCCACATATTTGATGGTACACATTGAGTGACAAGCGGATGGAAGGGAGGGAGTAGGGACCCATGTACTTTGCAAAAAAAAGTAACCCAGATCTTCTTTGGTCAGCCACAAGAATAGGTGATTCTTATGTGATTCTTGCTGAGTCTGAGGTGATTCTGATGCGATTCTTGCGCTGAGTCTGTGGATACACAACCTTTGAGGTGAATGAAAGAGTGGGGGTTTCATGGTGAAACAAGTGTCCAGACTCCAAAGGCAGGATTAATTGGCAAATAACTAGTCAAATAACATAAGTGAATTTATCCTGGGGAGCTTGAGCTCTCCCTAAACTTACTCCAAGGTGGGCCAGTAGTGGAGTCCAGCTTTTTATTATGCTACATTTTGGTTTGAAGGAGGATGTACTTGGACACAACCTGCTGTGGGACATTTGGTACACATAACCTAATATGTAACCTTTGGAGGGGCAGATTTCATTCACAAAATGCCTCCCTTTTGGTCCGTCTGTACATACATAGGAGGGGCCCTCCCCCCTATACAGAGAGAAATCACAGAAATGCCCGGCTCCTGGGGCTTTTACCCTCCAAACTTCCAAGATGGTTTGAAACACCTTAGATCCAACAATGAGAAACACAGAAAGTTTGTGTGATGATTTTGTTCTAAATGCTTAGGTGATGTCAAAATTTAGCATAGGTTAATAACCCAAATAGAAACCACCTAGATCTGGCGTGGCCAGCCATGGGCGTTACTGGGAAACAAGTAGGGTTTTGTGGTGATGATTTTGTTGTTAATGTTTTGGTGAGGTAAATATTTAACATGGGATCAATAAGTTAACGCAAATCAAACTGACCTACATCCAGTGTGGACCAGTGTTGGGTGGTTCTTTGTGTTTACCAAGAACCTCTGGTTCCAGTTGAAAAAAAGAAAAAGAATTGCCTTAGGCCTGGCTTCACACTCATTTTTCAAAAATCAAGAATCTGGTTCTGGGTTCAGTTTTTCAAAAAATTAAACTTCGAATTTGGTTTTGAAAATCAGATCCAGTTTTGGTCTAGCTCTTACTAACCCAGATTGAAACCAGCAGTTAACTTCTGGTTAAACTCAATTATAATCATTTTTTCTGAAAGACATGTGTTTTGTTTCTAGTGCCACCCACAAATACAAATAGGGACCCATTCTTAAAAAATAAAATCAATTCCAGTTTAGGTTTCGAAACCAGACCCAGTTTCAATTTGGATTAACTACCCAGAACTAGAACCGGCAGTTCTGACCTGCCCAAGCTGGTACCAATTATTTTTTTGGGGGCAAATTTGTGCAACCTGGCAAGAAAAAAATGGGGAAGTCCCAAAGGTACAAATGGTTTTTATTTGGAAAAAATGGACTCAAGTTCACACATTATGAGGGGAAAAAAATCTAAAGTTGCCATATTTAGAGGCGACAAGGTATCAAATTATAACAGAAAACCTATTGTTTTCTAGGTCCCCCTCTGCCAAAAAATTTCTATGTCCTCCAGCCAAATTTGGCTAACTCTTCCTGTGCATGATTGCCAACCCACCTACTCCACAAATTTGGGGGGAAAAAGAAAAACACTTGTTGGTACCCTGCAACACTGGTGTGAACATCCATATTAACAAGTAACATTTTGTGGTGATGATTTTGCTGTTAATGCTTGGGTGAGGTCAAAATTTAACATGGGATAAATAAACCAATGAAGCCGATCTAAGTGCGGTGTGAACAGCCATGTGTAGAAGCAATAATGTTTTGTGTGATGGGATTTGTACTGTTGGTGCTACCCAGCTTGGGTGATGCTAAAATTTAAAATGGAATAAATAGACCAAATAGAACTCCAGTGAGTGACTTCAAAACAACAATGCTTAATGACTTAAAACGAGCTCGGGTAAGCCATGCAAACCCGTCTAGGGTTTTGTCTGCCAGGTGATGTGAAATTTGAACCAGGCATTTTAAATAAAACCAAATAATAAACCCTATAAAGAAAAAAAAAGACCTACTAAGATCTAGGTGCAGTGTTTCCCCCGTCACTCCTACTACTTAGACTAATAGGGGTATTTACTAGACTAATAAGTAGGAGCACTGGAGCACATTGCTGACACATGCCAAATGCCTGAACAAATGGAGCTAACAAATTGTGGGCAAAAGTGAGGAGAGAAATGAATAACTTATTATTAAACTGAACTGCTATTAATGATTGACTTGGAGCTTCAAACATAAAGTCCGGTATGCATGGGAGAAGTCAGCCAGTCCTGTGTAAAAACCCCACATCCCCACTTCTGCCCCCACACAACCCCACCCCCGCCCCCCTCCCCCCTCCCCCCCACCACCCAACACACACACACACTCTCTCTCTCACCCCACTTCTCTACTTATACCCATTCTCCAGTCTCCATTTCCTCACTTCTTCTCACCACTACTGGACCATTCTCTCCTCTTCCAAGTCTCCTAGCTTTTTGTTTGTTAGTAGTACACAAGTTGGGTGCTCTTGGTTTTTGAAAGCTTGCAAGCCACAGTTTCTTTTAGAAAGCTTCACAGTTTTTGTTTCTTGGTACGTGAGTTTTGGTTGCAGACCTTTGCAGGGTGGTGGTGGTGGTGTTGGGGTTTTTTTATATCTTGTTTTGGGGAAAAGCTCAGATTGCTCTTTAAGGGTGTGTGTGTTCTACTAATTTCTCCACAGTTTTTTTTTTGGTGTTGGCTGTGCACAGCAGCTGCAGCAAGCAGCCATGGCAGCAAGCAATAGTTTGACATTTGTGGCATTGCTACCTCTTGTTCTCGTGATGGTTAGACCTCTCTCTCTCTCTCTCAGCTCTGATCATATATCCCAGCTTTTAAAAATCTCTTTCCTTGCTTGCTTGCTTTGGATTGATTTTTTTTTTCTTGCTCCAATTGGAGAGACGGATATAATGGTCATGTTGCTGCAGTAATATCCAGATCTTTACTGTCGAGATGTGACGACTGAATTTTATTGTGGGAACTGGTACCTAACTCTTTTTGTTTTCTCCTTGGAGGAGGACCCATGATGATGGTCCCTAACCTTTGTTTCTTTTGTTGCTTGGAGGAGGACTCATGATGATGATTCAGTAGAAGAAGTTGCTCTGAGCTCTAGTTTGTTGCATGATGTGTTCACGTAGTCCGAGGTTTTTTCCGAGTTGACGTAGCACTTGAAAGCTGTTATATTGACGTCCGAATGTTTTTTCCTCCTGGGATTCCCATCATGTAGGTACTGTATATCGGCGCCATCAACATGGTGATGGGTCTCCCGCGCACTGCTGTGGAGGACGAAGTCTCCGGCATGAGTAGTAGTTTCTGGCAGCAGTTGTTGCCATCTACAGTGTCCATTCCACCCATTCTACGCAGCTCCGTGTCGCCGGTTGAAGGTACCTTAACTGCAGATCGATTCGCGGCTGCAATCTCTCGTGGAGCCATTTTTCCAGCCACCGCTGCGGCATTCTGCAAAGTTGCAGGCCTCATTTGCGAACAAGACATTGACATTGGCCCCTACACAAGCAGCAGCAGCCAACAGCAGCATCTTCATGGTCCCCACCCAGCTGCAGGAGCTGCTCCTCGAGCGATGGGTATCAAGACCATCAACGATTTCCAATTCGATTTCTTTCTGGAGGATCAACTGGTGAAAGGAGGGCAAATGAAGCTGGTGGAGAATCTTCACGACCCAATTCCAAAGCGCGCGTTCTTACCGTTTGTGGTAGCGGAAAGCCTCCCGTCCCTCACAACTCCCAACCTGCGACAGCTGCTCCACACTTTCAACATCAACGAAGGAAGCAAGATGGCGACCATAATGGGGACGGCCGTGTACCTATGCGAGAGTCCAGCACTCATGGGCGAGGAGAGAGCATGCCCCACTTCCGTAGAAGCAATGGCGGACTTTGTTTCTTCTGAAATTGGCACCAATGTCGAAGTTCTCGCTACCACTGGGGCTCCTTCCGCCGCTCCCAACAGCTCCAACAGCCGCCCTGTGAGAATCCTGGAGTTCAGCAAACGCAGTTTGCGAGAAGGTGAACACATCGTCATCTGCCATAACTTGATGTTTCCCTCTCAGCTCTACTACTGTCACCATGTCACGGGTACCAAAGTGGTGCAAGCATCTCTGCTGCAGCACCAAGAAGAAGAAGGCAGCACTGGTTCTTCTTCCTCCATCATCCATGCCGTTGCAATCTGCCATTTGGATACCAGCATGTGGGCGTCGGAGCACCCGGCCTTCGCAGCGCTCAACATTCCTCGTGGAGCTGAAGCTTGTCACTGGAGCGGCCAAAACGACTTGGTTTGGATGGCAACTCGCTGAAGAAGAAGAAGATGAAGAAGACGACAGCCACACAGAAGAAGACGTATTTTAATGGATGATAGCTGGTTCATCCATCTACCCACCGCCACCGCCGCCGCCACCTGCTTCCCTTGCCTGCCTGCATGGCCAGCAGCTGGTTCTGCGATGAGCTTTTTTCATTCATTCAAATCAAAATGGTCGTGAGAATGCAACAGCGGTTTTCTGTCCTGATGCTGCTGCTGCAGGAATCCTCTCCTAGATGAACTTTTTCTTGTGCTGTTTTCTGCTGTGGTTACAATCTTTCCTTTCTGTAATTTCATTCCGGCTACTAATCCTCTATCCACTTATTTACTGTGCAATATATATCCTCCTTGAGGGAGGTGATTTTTGTTATCTGGTTCTCGGACTAGTTAGAAGGCTTACTTCATATATTGACATTCATCCATCTGTGTGACTTCTTCTTGGCTAAATATATATTGACATTCATCCATTGGAGTGACTTATTTACAGTTCCTGCACAGTATTCTCATTTATCTTATACTAGTCTTTTGTCTCATGATGAATCTGAAGCTTTGCTTTTCTAATCTGAATTTTTTTCAGGTCTTTTACATTCCCTGGGTATGGATATAGTAAAATATACAATGAGATTATTTTAAGTTGACATGAAGTAAATGTAAAGTATAACAAGCAGCTTGTCACCTAATGGCTCTTCTGTAAATGACATCCATGAAGATGATAAATATTCAATATGCTAATTGAAAACACATGGTGGTTAGCATGGTGAAGCCCAAGTGCATCCTTCAGTTATGCAATAGATGTTTCTCTTGTGCACTCCATATAACCCTATGTTAGATCCCAGCAGGTAGTCAAGATTATTGAAGGAAACTTGAACTTTTTACCATTGGTATCTCGTAAACTTCATATGTCATCTTGTTTATATAGCCAAATTTGGCTAAATCTTCTTATGGATGATCAACACTTCAACTACATCACAAGATTGGAAAAAGAGAAAAAAAAACACTGCCAAGGAGTGTGCATGATGTAAGGTACTATTCTCAATCATGTTTGTTGTATGGAATGAGCAATCAAGACGACAGCAAAGTGTCAGTTAGCCTTCCGATCCAGATTTACAATAATATACACCAAAATCCATGGACAACATCAGCTGCAACTTACAACATGACATTCATGTCCATAGGGTACTAGCCTTCAAGATTCTTTGAAAAAAAGCATTCTCATCATCACAAACACAGTAGCAAGAGTATGAGTAGTAAGTACATGTCCATAACAACAGAGTACTTGAAAGCTTGAAAAGTTGAAGCAGAAAGCAGCAGCTCAGGTAAAAAGAGCAATGTTTAAAAACTATGATTTCAAAACTTTGAAATTAATACTTTTTAAAAATCTGGTCATTTTTATTACTTCTTTATGTTAGTTTGGCAATTAAAACTCCCCAGAATCCAATTATTTTTCACATTTTCTGTCTCTAATTTCTCCCACAGAAAAAAGGCTGCCTCTTGGGTTTTCAATTTCCTTTCCAATTATAAGTTATTTTGCCATTAAACATTTTGCATTGAAGGAAAAAGACCTGAGCTGATTTTGGTAGTGTAGTTTGGAGGGCACATTCCAGGTCAAAAAAATTCCTGCATGTAGGATGGGCATTTTATGAAAAAAAGGCCCACTTAAATGTATTGCCATCTTAAGTGTGCATTTTGCTTTTCAAAATTCCCACTTCTGTTTTTTGTTCTTCCTCATGATACCCGATGGGTGTCATGGGAAATTAAATAAAAATTAATGTGGGAATTTTCTTTAAATAAAAATCAATGCAGGTCTTACACTCGGTAAAGCACATGGTTGTGGGCTTTACCAAAATTGGGCCCATGCTTGGCTGTGGCTTGTGCAGGCCCCTTATTCAGGCAAAGCTTGCAGCCTCAGGCTTACCCTACACATATAAAACAAGTCCCAGAAGATGCTGGGACCCTACCCAATATAGAAAACAAAGGGAAAATTTTCAACTCCTAGAAAATAGGGTAGATAGGCTGGTGAGCAAACACTTAAGAAGTCAAAGGAGGTAGAAAACTCACACATTGTTCCTCTCCGTCTGAAGCTCAAAGAACATTTGTAGCCCTGCACCAACTATGCAAATATTCGCGATTGAAAGTATAAATTTTATTTCTAAATGCACCCTTTGTTGTTTAAAGTTATTAGATGTGATGGAAAGTTACAACCAACTGCACTCTTTTATTTATTTACTTGTTTGAAAGCACTTTGTTGGCTTGCCTACCAAGGCAAGGATATTGTGTTTAGATTCATTATAGAGTATAGTAGCTTAAGGGATTTTGACCCCTAGGTAGTAGGTCTATTTTTATATGAGGATTTTTAAAAGATGATATTTTGGCTTGCGTTGAAACTTGAAATTAGTTATAGAGTTATGATATCTTGAAGGATTTTGAGAGGATTTTTTTTGAAGATTATATTTTTGCATGGTGAAATATTTGAATTTCCATACTTCCTCTTTTGCCTTAAGATACTTTTTAATGTAAATGGCAAGGCCACAGTGTGACACTCCCCTTGTTTTTAAAACTCAAGGAATGGCAGATGGCACACTGAAGTCACTGTAGGGATTTCAGTGACTTTTTTGATTTTGTAGAGTAGACCGAGCTGGGCTTTTTATAAACACCGGGTGCACATCTTTGTCACAAATTGTGTTTGGGTGGGTATATAGGCTAGGTGATGGATCATGTGATTGTTCAATGACAGGTGAAAGCCAAGTGTCAATTCTAGCCTCCTCAAGTCCCCTCCCCCCAACTTGAGCCTTCTCATTCAAACAACTAGAATATTCCAAATTTTGCATAAGGTCCAAATCAATTGTGGCCATGGTGAACTACCAATACTCACATTTAGTACCTTTTTAGCCCAATTCTTCAAATTTCTGAATTTTGTGGTTTTGAACGTAAATCATTGTGAAACGTTAGTGTGAAGAAGTGTTTTTGGTAGATGTTTCTATATTACGAATTATTTTCTAGGATTTGTCAAAATAAAACAAAAAGACCCATCACACAAAGGTTTGGCAGTTGACTTGCAAATGCCTCAATGATACTTTCATCAACAATCTTGTTCTTGTTTTGACTTATTAAAATCCCTTCAATAAACTCTTGGCATATTGTGGAAACATCCCATTCTTGCTCTATAGAGGTGGGATCTAGTTTAATTTCCTTGATTTAGACTTGTGGAAGGGCATTGTTTTACTCTTGGAATTTGTGCAAGTTGCTAATTGGATGGGGGTACAATTGGCCCTTTCAAGGTTAATGGCAACCTACATTAAAATGTGTGATGATATTATTTTGTACAATTTCATAAAGTAAAAAGAATACAATGGGTTTTCTGTGAGAAGTCGAGTGAGTAACTCTAAATTTCACACACAATCTGTCCATACAAATGTCAATTCATTAAAAATAGTGTTAACACTCAATACAAGCATTCTCATCTAAAGCAAGTGTTTTGTACAGAACATTCCTAACCAAGGAAAAACAAAATTAAAAAATCACTCAGAAACCATAACCAACCAACTCTAGTTTGTACACAATGAATAAAATGAAAAGCCCTCTGAGAAGAAATGGTGATAAAGAAAAGTCACCTTGTATTAGTATTGAAAGATGCTCATAAATATTACATTCAAAATTATTTCAAGTATTTTTAGGAATCTTTAAAATGAAAAAAACATTGGTGTTATTGTTTTAAAATGTTTTCAAGTATTCTATACACTTGCCACCACACTTTCAACATTAACTAAATTTATCAATAAATAAAACATTTTAAATTGTAATACTGTACTGGTTCCTCATACCTTGCATAGAACCTTTTGAAGGCATGCAAAAATACAAATGTCAAACAACAAAGTCATATGCATTACTATTCACATTCACATAATATTAAATTGAACGTGCGACTATATTTGATTCATCAAACAAGTGCATTAATCTATTAGGCTTCCACTTGAGTTACAAATTTAAAGTGTTTGTGTACTTTGGTATGAAATTTACTAGGTAAAGTCTTTGTTATTCGTGAATCAAATGACATCATAAGTTGCATTTGACCTTAATCATTTCATTTGTTCATTAAACATAAGTGAATATGACTAATAACTAGCAAATGCACATTTGTAATTTTATCTTCTGAGTAAAGACCATAAAAATAAATGCATTCAATATTGTTGATTGAACATGGTTGAGTGGACCCTAGCACCAAGTTAATGTTTCCACTTTGGAGGTGATAATTCTTTTTTGGTAAAATAGGTGTCATGGTTGCCCTAATGCCTCCCCAAGGTTCGATATCTACCTACTATGCAAATTAGATCACCCGTAGACCTCTGGATTCTTGTTGAACTTTGATTGTTTATAAGGGGCAACAAGTACCTAGACTAATGCTAAATTGAACACAAGTAAAGGTGAATTATTTTTTTTGCTTCATATTCTAGTATGAAAAGACCTTTGAATTATGTTAGGTTTCATTAACATTAAAAAGAACCCTTAGCATAGTACAATGTACCTTGCAAGATATTACAATGATCTTCTAGTTAAAAATATAACTACCCTAATACCTTTTCAGGATTTAAAAAATATATATTTGATAATGTTGAATTTTTAAAAAATCTTTGTTTGAAATGTTGAAATTTAAGGAAATTATGAAGGAAGGATTTTTTTTCTAAATTGGTCTCATTGTGTTAGAGGTTTAGGAACCTACCAAAGAAGTTGCCTATATTTCTTGCCAATTTTTCATAAATGTTTTTATTATCAAAGTAGATTTTGAAAAATAGTCATTATTCAGCACCTGAATGCTGAACTTGAAAAGGTAAATAGAACATACTACTTATTAAATAGAAGATTGAACAATCCCTATCTATATATTGAAAAATATTTGTCCATTAGTAACAAAAAATGTTAGACTTGCAAGCATGGACATGGATGTTTTTTTTCTAGGCAAACTTTCACACCACAAAAATAAAATTTAACACAAGTTACAAAGGATTTTTGTGAAAAAAATGCACCAAAGAGCTAGATTTCAAGGGAAATATTTTTTGAATTTGCCATATGGCAAGAGTGTAGTTTAGGGGGTACACCCCCAAGCTCCCTTGTCATGCCAAGAACACCATCTTTCTCAAAAAAAGAAATAAAAAATTCTCTTTTATTTATTTAGTGATGAGGACCCTCCTTTTCATAAAACAACAAGCATCCTTTATTTAGTAACAAATGCTTTTGTCCTTCAAGTGGAGGAACCATATTGTGATGCAAAGCAATGTGATCTAAAAAGACTAAGAATGCATCTCTATCTCCTCTTGTAAAAATCTCTCTCCATATAAAATTTGAAAAATAGGTGTTTAAATAGTGCTTTGCTTGTTCACCAGGGAGGGATATTTATAGTTAGGAAATGTGAATATGTGGGATCACTAGGATTTCTTTACATTTTTTGGCAAGGACCACCAAAAGTTCTTGGCATGACCCAAAGCTTCCCTAGGAAAACTCTAGGTGTACCCTCTAAAATACACTCTTGCTTTTTAGACAGTGGGTTTTACAATGCGCTAAAATATAGGAGTCCTTAAAATTTTGTACTTTCCTATATATTAAGGAAGGTAGTTTGTTTTGTATACAACGTTAAGATCTTCCAAATCACAGGCCTTCCTCTTGAGCACTTGATATCATTGGAAATCCCATGATGAGTAGGTGTGCACTAAGGTGGTTCTGTATTGTTTAGACGTATCATGCAAGAATTATTGAATATTGAATAATTTTGTGAAAGAAAATTCAACAAAATCAAAACCAAAATTCTTAAGAAAATTGGGATGAACTCTTGAGTAGTTAGAAAGCCTTTGTTGAGTGGTATTTTGTGGAGCTGATTTCATTATTTTTAGAACAATAGTGTGAGAGATATTGAAATTTGAGTAATTTTTGTCATTGAAAATTCAACTAAATTACAAAAAGAAGTTTTGGAAGCAAAAATTAATTGGGTAACATGTTCACAATTGGGCCATTGGCCCATGCCACTCTACTTAATATGACATCTCAAGTTTCAAGACCCTCTTCTTTGACATCAAATGTTGAGCGAGATTTGGAGTGGGTGAAAATTGTTGTGGATTGTGACATTGATACAGATATAGCAAATCTCAAGAGTCTAATATCGTAGCAGGATGTGAAAACAGTGTTTTTAACAACAAATCTTGATTTCCAAAAAACAAATAGCTTTTAAACACATTTTGCCCAGGTTTTTTTCAAAAACATTTAACAAAATAGCTAAAATTTGCCACCAAACAAAAATCAATGATGAAGAATGCAATATAAACTACACCTCATGATTTTTTTCAGTAGCTTATTGGGCAAAAAAAATTGTTTGGTTGTTTCTAGTGGCAGAGGATGCACCCTTTATTTCAAATAGTGTTCTCAATTGTCAAGGAGAAGCTCAGGCCAAAAAAGAGTGTTTTTGTGAGGTATTGTGTAATCAGAAGTAAGGGGGAAAAAAGAGTAAAACCGCCAGATTCATATATATGTGGTTTTCATTGTGTAGCCAAACATATATTTAGATTTTTTTTAATTTACTTTATTTCTGGTTTATAGCCAGATTTGGCTAAATCTTCTTAGGGATGATCATCAATTTTCTACATCTTCCAATGAATTAATTGCCACTTTAGCTAAAAACAGAAAATCCTAAAACAAACACTGGTCCCAAAGATGTAACTACCATAGCCTAGAGTAAGTTTCCACATTGACAAAATGAATAATTTTATTTTTTTTAAAGAATTCGTTTTCTAATTTTGAAATTATATTTTTTTCCATCAGCTACTATGATATTGTGATATGAGTAGTGAAATTATTCAGAATGCAGCCTATGCTAATTATGATGATTTTCAACATGTCAACTTCATATTTTCTCAAATTTTCATTTTCACTATTTTGAGGATTATTTAATGATGAAACTGACCTTAAGGTAAGGTAATTGGGAGATTAGATGTCCCCTTGGCCTTTTATCTTTGCCTGAAGCCCTTGCTAGATATCATGCAATCTCAGAAGTACTTAGTATACAATGTACATACAACATGACACCCCCTACTTGAGAACTCTGGTGGCAAATTGTGGTGATGACCAAATCCAGGCCAAATCCTTCCCAACCTTTTTGCACATATCTGCCCCTGTACCACCAGCCAGGATCACTGTTTCTTATTTTTAAAGGAATTTTGGTTTGCAACCAAAGTGCTGTTCGTGGAAAGGAAGATTCAGCCAAATCTGGCTATAAACCAAATATGAAATACAAATTTTGAATCATCCTTTTTATATTTTTGGCTACACACTGAAAACCAAATATACTAATTTGGTGGTTTTTTACTCTCTTTTTTCCCATTTTTTGGCGATTGAACCCTTGAAATACACTTCATTTTTTAATTTTAAATATTTAATTCCTTTTTTGGGGGAAACTTTTGCCAATAAAAAGGCTGACCAGGATTTTTCTTTTTAAACTGTACCAACTTTGCCAGTGTCGGTGCTGTGCAGAGCCCATCACTTTGGGCTAGTTGATTGTCAATCATTGAATGTGCACTCAAGACAAAATGGCACAAGAAATGAAGGAAAACAAAATTCTACCTAGACGACAATAGAGCAAGTGACTTGATTCAGCAAAATTTTGTGTGGCAATAAGATACATACATTGTAGCATTCGGTGTATTTTTGGGGTCAATTTTGTGATGTAACAAAAGTGGGGATCATCAGGAGGAAGGATTTAGCCAAACTTGGCTATAATAAACAAGATATGAAAATAATTTTTAAAAAAAATCCTTCTATATTTTTGGCAACCTCCTGGAAGCAAATATACAATTCTGGTGATTTTTTGATTTTTTTTCAATTTCGAATTCTGGCTATTAAGAACCATACAAATTGATCTATTTCTTCTTTAAAATTTTAAATTTTCCTTTCAGCGAAATATCACGAGTACAAAACAAAATGAAATAAAGGCTGGGTACCATTTATAAATAGCATGGGGACTAGTAAGTAAACATAATAGAAAGTTAATATGGAGACAAAGAAGCCATATAACCAATCACCTAGTAGAATTATGGTAAACCAGCCCGTCTCCAAACAAAACCCATAACCAAATGCCCTATGTGTGTTCACTAAGTGCCCTATTATTGCATGCTTGGCCATGACTTTTAGTGTTCAGACATTTGGCTTCATACATCCAAAGAATGAACTTTTGTGTTCATTTATGGGTTTGAGCACTAACTTGTGTTTTTTTTTAATGTTTGGTTATGGGTTGTCAACTAGCACGCTTTGGTGCACATAAGTGGTCATAAAATGTGTAAACTCATTAGGGGTTGGGGGTTTGGCATTTGGTTATGAGAGGGTTATTGTATGATTTTAGGGTTTAGGTTGTTCAATAGCACACAGTTCAAAACATTTATACCTTGTTTTAGCAACCGTAACACAATAGTATTTTTGAACCCCCGAACAAGGGAAATTAATGTTAACCCCTAAAGGAGCACACCTTGTCACACTCCTCCAAATTATTGCGTTTTGGATTCCCTCCAAAAAGGGAGTAGAATTCAGACATACCAAGGTCGAGTTCTCCTAAATTCCCTCCAAAAAGGGAGTAGAATGTCAAACATACCAAGGCCGAGTTTTCCTTCTTTCATTCTAAAAAAATGAGTTCATCAAGTTCAAATGTTTTGGGGTGTCATCTCTAGCAAGTATTGCAAAGGAAAACTTGCAATGTTTTTTAGAAATCTTCATTCCTAGTGTAGAGTGTTTGGGAAATAGACCAGCAAATCAAACTTCAAAGTAGAACAAGAGGCAGATCAAAGTCTTACAAAGGTAGAAGGATCATTGGTAGAGTTTGTACGGATTTTGAAGAGTGAAACAAAGCATCAAAGTGAGGTGGTGAAACATGAACAAATTACATATTAGCAAATTGAAGGTGTGAATGTAGAACAAATTGCAAATCAGTAACAAAGAAAGGGGAAATATGTGCAAAAGGACGAAAAACAAGTTTTAGGGTTGTGGTGTGTAATTCAGACAAGTTGTGTAAACCAAAAAAAGGTTCGTAAAACAAGGAAGATCATAAAATAAACATTGTAGTTCAAAAAGCAAATGCAGAAGACAAAAAATAAAAAGATCAAAACATAAAGGCAAAGCCAAATATGAAACCTAAAATAAATCACGAGGTCATTAATAGGATTTACAAAGAAAAGTTTGAGAAGTTATTGTATCACCATTGGATACAAAAGTCCATTCGGATAGATTCCAAAGAACCAAGACCAAAAAAGCCAAGATACCCAATAGTTTGGGTCAATCACACATAGTGATTCATTCCTATAGCTTGCATAGCCATAGCTAACATCAATTTAGTGTGGGAAGATTTTTCAAACTTTTGGGATCTTATTAGCAAAAACGACAAATTAACATCATATGCTATTAAATCTTATCTTGATTTGACAAAAATTTTGTGGTCTTGGGTTGATTACAAAAAGGATAAATGCATACCCCTGTTGGGCAAAGAACACATAGGCCCTACTTGCTATAGGCTTGGGCCAAGAGGATTTGGTGGAACATGAAGACATGCAATGACAAAACATATGTCCTTCATAGGTGACGATCAACAGTATTGGACAAGGAGAATGTGCCCCTAAAGCTTGGATCACCCAACCCGAATTAACCTACACTAACACCACTACCCAGCTCTAGCCACCTTACACTAACCTACATCAAACACATTGCAAAGACCTAATCAACTTGTAGTAGTAACCCAACAAAGATCCAATCAATCGATAACACTAACACAACAAAGACCCAACCAACTTGCATCATCCTAACACCATACGTCCCATGTGAGGCAAAATTCTTAAGCACCAAAAAAAAGGACATGGACAGACCAATCTTTGGAAGAAATAATGGATGTTGTTGAACAAGGGAACCACTCATTGTGAAAGGCAAGTCGCCATTAATGTATACTTCTCACTTCCCTATCTGATCACCAAAATGGTAAAACTAGATTAGGGAAAATGGGGCCAACATGTGTACTTCAAAGCAGGAGGATGTGGCAATAATCACATGGACCTTAGCAATCTAGGAATGTGGGCTTAGTCTAACCTTATAGCAACCTAAGTTGAAGGTTGCAGAAATCACCTAAACAAGACTAACACCATTCAGAGATGGTGTTCCAAGTGACTCATGGTGGCATGGTTCCAAAATAGACATCCCCACCTAACCATCAAACAAGCTGAAAGGTTAAATGTAAGCAAAGCACAAGGACTGATTGCAAACTCCTACATTTTTTTCTATAACAATTTACAAAACATGTACTAGTAACATAATTACATACCAAACCATATTTGGAAACTGGGATTCAAGCAGGCAAGCAAGCTAGAGCTAAGGTTCTGGTTAGAAAAAGGTCATACATAGTATACAACATTATTCCGAAGTCCCACAAATGGCTAACTATGAATTTTGTAGTGAATGTTACATGGACAATTCTACCAGGATTCTACATTTTATGGGGAGAGAAGATGTGTTATGACTACATCAAATAGTGCAAATCAAAAACTTGTATGGCAATGCAAACAAAGGCATAGATGACAATTTTCCTATTCAAAGAGTTTCATTTTTCAAGAGGTTAGTTCTTGGTGGTATCTCCCAAACTAATTGTCATTTATTGATACTTGATGGTCATGGGTCACATGTCATATTAAAAGCCATAAAACAAGCAATGGATTTTGGGTTAGACATGATAACATTACCTTCACACACCTCACATGCCCTCTAGCCCTTAAACGTCTCTTGCTTCAAGCCTTTCAAAACAACATCTAAAAAAGAAATGGATACAACTATCACTATGAAAAAATATAAGGTTTTACAACTGGGCTTGTAATTGGGTTTTCCAATTGCAATGAACAATGACAACTCATGGTATTTATACAACCTTAAATGTTATCGAACAAGTTACAACAATTATAACAAACCCCCTATGTTGTATACAATATCATATATATGGTGCAACTCACATGCAACTATATGCAACTTCTTTGCAACTAATTTCCACATCATATTCCCACACACATTCCAATGTGGCAAACAAAATGCCAACGTGGCATTTCATCCATTTGTCAACAAATGACGTATGTTAATACCTTTTGCAACTTATTTACAACTATTTTATAACTAATTTCACAAATATAATCTTTAACTATTTCATTCATCCATTTGATGAATAAAATTTATTCATATATTTTTTAACATATCTACAATTATTTTACAACTAGTTCAACAAATATATTTTTTCATTATTTCATTCATCCATTTGATGTGAATGGATTTTATCCCAATCCTTTACAACTTATTTACAACTATTTTACAACTAGTTTGACGAATATATTCTTTTATTATTTCATTCATCCATTTGACAAATGGATTTTAAATATCCTTATCTTTTGCAACTTATATTTTACAACTCTTTTATAACTATTTTAACGAATATATTCTTTAATTATTTCATTCATCCATTTGAGTAATGAATTTTGTTCCTATCCTTTGCAACTAATTGAACAACTAAAGATGAAATGAAAGTAAAAGATTTAGTAACTAATTTGTAACTAGGTGTTTAAATTTGGGTTTCAAGCAATTGTATGGTATTTGATTTTAGTAATACTAAATAATTAAATTCCAACTTACAATGCATTTTTCCAAACTTCGCACAACCATTATAATGTTGAATTGCATTGGACATCATTATTTATAAACATGAAATGGATTTGAAACTTTAAATACATTTGCATTCCATGTTGAAAAATACATTACAAATTTTTTTTTAATGTTATTATCAAAAAACAGTTTAATTATGAATCTAAACATAACACCCAAGCTATATATAACAATCATTGTTCTTTATTTTTTAAAAAGGTCAGATCCTAAAAATAATGACCCACAACAATCAAATATTTTCATTTAAAACATTATGTTTCATAAATGAATGTTTTCTTCTATTTTTGTTGAAATGGAACTTGAGCCATGCAATTTTTTCAATGCACCTTATCTATTTAAAATCTACCATGATACGACATTTAATTCCATATGTGAAATGAAATCAATAACATATCAAAACATTATAATGTCAAAAGTACGTAAATAATCCCTTCAACTTAAATAAAACTAATTTACAATTATACTGCCACTAACATGCAACTTATTTGTCATTAAAATGCAACATATAAAACATTGATACAAACTAAACTATAATTTGTACACTTGCAAATATAATTAAATAGTGTGCTTATAATTAAGTAAATTGAATTACAATTTTAGGTACTTTTGAAAAAATCTTAATTTGTATACATAATTTTGATGTACATCCAAAAGTAAAAACTTTCAACATTTAAGAGTAAGAGTAAAAACCTTCAACATCCAAGAATAAAAGTAAGGACCTTCAATATCCCTTAATAAAAACACATATTTTTAACATTGAAAACCAAAAGTAAGAACTTTGAACATTTAAAGTAAAAGCAATAACCTTGAACATTAAAAAATAAAAGTAAAAACCTTCAACATCCAAAAGTATGAGCAAGAACCTTCAACATTCAAAAGAAACAACAAAAACTTTCAACATTCAAAAGTAAGAGCAAAAACCTTCAACCTCTCTAAAAGTAAGACCTTCAACTTCTCTAAAAACAAAAATAAAAACCTTCAACCTCCAAGAATAAAAACAAAAACCTTCAACTGCTCTAAAAGTAAGAAAAAAAACCTTTAACCTCTAAGAGTAAATATAAAAACCTTCAATTGCTCTAAAAGCAAAAAAAAAAACCTTCAACCTCTAAGAGCAAAAACAAAATCCTTCGATTTCTTTAAAAACAAGAACAAGAACCTTCAACTTCCAAGAAAAAAATGCTTTCAACATCTTTAAAAACAAAAATAATAACCTTCAACCTATGAGAGGAAAAATAAAAAACCTTCAACCTCTCTAAGAATAAGAATAAGAACCTTCAACCTTCAAGAGAAAAAACAAAAGCCTTCAACCTCTTGAAGAGTAAGAACAAGAACCTTCAACCTCCAAAATAAAAAACAAAAAACTTCAATCTCCAAATTATTTAAATAAATAATATAACGTATAACAACCTTTTAATTTTAGTTTTAAATTAAACAAATAAAAATAATCATAGTATAACACATGATATGAAAATTACATCACCAAAAAACTAGGAAATACACAAAATGTTTGAATAAAAAGATATTTTTTAAAAGTTCATTTTGAATTTCTTGACAATAAGCATAAATGCATGAAGGTCATTGATGCATTGGGGTAGATATGTTGATATAGTGCCACATGTCATTTGCTTAAGGGATTTTCGCCCAAATTTTAGATTTTTAAATTTCAAATTTTAAGTTGAAATATAGTTGTATACTAGTTGCAAACAAGTTGAAATGTCATGTATATTGGGTGATGGAAATGTATACATGTAGCATGATCATATGTGTTACTCAAGGCTGTACATTTGTTGCAAAGTAGTCATTGATTAGTAACTAAATTTATCTTAGTTGTGATGTAGTTGTTACATGCGACTAAAATGCAATTTGTCAACAAAGTCAAACATGGTTGATTATAGTCGTATATACAATGCGTACATCGTATTGTATAAATATACATCTTGCAATTAATTTATAACTACAACACAACTTTTTTATTTTTAACATGGAATTTTATTTATTAATTTGTCATATTTCCACGGGACAGTTGCAATGCAGTTATATATTAGTTGTTTTAGAGCTTTAATTATCGGATGGTTTAATTGTCGCAAACACAATTTCTCATAGTGTATGGTTGTAAGAATATACCAAAAACTAAACAAAATAACATTTGCTACATGGGTGGACAAAGTAATAGACCAATCGTTGACCAAGGATAACATTAGTTCAGGGTTTAGGGTTACCAACATTTGGCCTTTAAATCTTAGAGCAATGGATGAAAGGACACAACCATCAACAATTTACATAAAAACAACAACAATGGATGGAGAACATTCATATGAAGATGGGTACATATCAGGAGACCCAAATGATCATGTTTAAGAAGATGGTCAAAACCAACAAAATGAATAGCAGTCTATAACTGTTGAATTATTGAACATAGCAAGCATATCTAATGTTTTTCAAATAAAACGCGGAGAATTTAATAATCCAAATGGATTTGAACAACACTATTATGTGGAGAAGCCTCATGTTCTTGTTGAAGAAGAATGTTGTGTTGAAGAAGCTCCCCATGTAGTCGACATAGTTCAGCCAACATCCGAACTATTACAAGATGCCCCCATCTCAAAAGATCTTGCAAAAGGAGATGCACTTATGTAGCTTGTTATCCCTACTTCACCTATTTGCAAGACACACACAATGGAAAAAACTTAATAGATCATTTTTAATCACATGTCATGACATCTACAAACTCTCTAAATGTCCTACAACAAAAAAAATTAATAATAAAATAAAATAAAATAAAATAACCATTGACGAAATAGTTGCAGACAATATTAGAGAAGCTTGGGTTAAGGAGAGGGAGAAAAAGCGAGCTAAGAAGGCAACATATGCCCAAGGAGTAACAACGAGAGCAACTCAAAAGACAATTAACAAGATTGCAAAGGCCAAATTTGTTGTTGCTTAGTTTATAGTAGCAATAAGTTAAACAAGAAATTGGTTCCACCAATATATCCAAACAAGCTACCATGCACACCCATTGGGATACAAAGGTGTCAACCTAAGATTCAGAACAAAAGCCCAGTGGATAACTAGGCAATCAACAATAAAAAGAAAGCAAGAAAATGGATGTGTTCTAACAACACTCCACCCTCTTAACAATCTGGTCCCTCTCCACCTTGCCATGTTCTATACCTTTTTTACCATAACTCTCTCCTTCTCCCCTTAAACCTTAACCTTGACCCTCTCCCTCCCCACCCAAACCGAAACTTTGTCAACCATCTCCATCTCCCTCTACAACACCACCCTAAACCCTCCTTACTTTTAATTATTAAAACAAAAAACATGGCGGGGTAGGGGGGGAAAGCTTGAAATTTTCAAAATTGCAAATAATCAAGGAGCTGAATAAGACAATGGGCAAGTTGACTAATAACCAAAAGTTCACATGAAGACCACGGCCATCGAACTTTGGGAAAAACCAAGAAGAAGACAACAGCTTTGGGAGTTTTGGAAAAATCCAGGAAGAAGAAGACCATGGCTTTGAGGGTACTGCCAGGGATAAGAAGATGACTTTCGGAACTTTGGAAAAAACCATGAAAACGAAGACCATGACTTCAAGGATTTGGCTAGGAAGAAGAAGACCATAGCCTTGGAATTTTGGAAAAAAACCAAGAATAAGAAGAACACAACTTTGGGAGCTTTGGAAAAAACCATGAAGAACAAGACCACAACTTTGAAGTTTCAATCACGAAAAAGAAGACCATAGCCATGGAGTATTGGAAAAAAACTAGGAAAAAAAGACCAGACTTTGTGAGCTTTGGAAAAAACCGTGAAGAAGAAGACCATAGCCATGGAGTTTTCGAAAAAACCAGGAAGAAGACCACAACTTTAAGAGCTTTGGAAAAAACTAAGATTATAAGAAGAAGACCGAACCCATGTTTTTTACTATCCTAGTTTTTTACCCAAAAGTTGTAAACATGAGGGGAGGAAGTCAAAGATTTGTGTAGACCTACAAAACACAAGAAGGGGGAAGTCAAAGCTCTTTAAAAATTATAAAAAATCAAGAAGAAGATGATGACGATCAAATTTAGGGGGGTGTCAAATTTCCCAACATACCTGCAAGCAACAAAAAGAAAAATAAAATCATAGGGATCATGAAACTAGTAAGAAGAAGAGCATGAAATTAATGTAATGCCAAGAAATGAAAAGATGAACATCACAAGGGTGAAGAGGCATGAAGCTTGAGGATCATGAAACCAAGAAGAAGAACATGAGAAATATGTAAGGCCAAGAAATCAAGAAACAAACATCACGAGGGTGAAAAGGCACGAAGATTGTATCTCATTCAAATCTCACAAACCTTGGAAAGTTCAAATTCTCATGAAGCTCAAAAAACTTGGAACATCATGAAGCTTAGAAGTTGCTTAGAAAGTTCAAAGCTCAAAAGAGCCAAGTGATCACCCTGAGGTGGAGAGAAATTGAAAGACCAAAAACTTTGCAAAATAGAAACAAGTGGATTCAAAATGATGGTTCAATTGAAACGGATGGTGTTGCAACACATTGTTATGAGCAAGTGCCCATAAATTTCAGCTGTTTTCAACTTTAGGGTTCTTCAAACATTTGGCCACCCATGTCCATCCAATCTTAACCCTTATGCTTGGATAGATCTACACTACAGAAACCAATTATGAACATTTGTGTAACGAATTTGCTTATTTCTACATCCAAGTTTGGGATGTGATAGGTAATGTACATCCACCACTCTTGTTCTGTTTGCTTATAGATGCCATGTGTCCTAAGACTTTTTTTTGCCACTCTTGACCCGCCTTGATTTGGGTGGGCATATCTCACTCAGATTCTACTACTTTTAAATGCTATAAATTGCAATGGGTGTGCCCATATTAGGGCTATAATTTTCATTTTCACATCAAATTCAGGCGACTCCACCCCTGAATTTCAGCAACCTCTGAGCCACTATGTGTTCAGACATAGGCTGGTTTACCCTACTACCTATTGGAGTGTATAGCAATACAAAGCAAAGGAAATGCTTTGGGTAGGAGCCAAGAAGAAAAGCCCAATAAAATTGTAGTATGAACCAAAAGTATGATCAAGGGCCTATGTCAACAAGCTACCACTGAAACTTGAGTGGCTTCAAGGGTTTACTGTATATTCCTGGAATGTAAGTAACTTCTTTTCCCGTCTTTTCAATTTCCAACAATAAAGATTTGAATCCGATTCTGGCAGAGAGGCTACTCACCTAGAAAACCCAAAAAAGTTAGAATCTATCTTCCCAACTTGTAGACGGTTTGTCCATACACATATCTCTCTCTCTCTCTCTCGCTCTCACACACACACACACACATGACGACTTGGACACAGCCACCAAAAACTGTCATCACTCACCACTGGGTGACCAACTAGATCCTTGATCCTGTCATTCCCTTCTCAACTACCAAGTATCATATTTTATATACAAACCCCCCCCCTTCCCGTTTTGTCCATATGTAAATTGTCATCTTTGACATTGCACAAACCATCACAACGCCCTTTTTGTCCATACATAATATTTTCATCTTTGACATTGCACAAACCATCCATTCCAGTGGCCGGTCTCCTTCAAACCTAAAAGGACATTGTTTCTCTCCTCCCACCTTTTGTTTGTCTAGTCAGGCAGATTCATATACTTATTAAGTTTTTAATTTCAGTATATTGTCCTCTAATAGCACATAAATGGAAAAATTTCGTGCAATAGACTAGTTCAAAAGGCCATTGGTTTTTGGCCCACAGAAGTTGGTTTTTTTTTGGCACATCTACCTTACTCTTTTGTTATTTCCATCATCAATGCCCAAACCATCTGTCTCAAAAAAAAAAGCAATAGCAACCTCTTTTTTGGGTTTATTTCCCCATAAAAGAAATTCTTATTCCTTGGGCTTTCATCTCTGTTTTGTAGGTTGTATAATGCACCCCTGGCATTCAATTGCTTCCACAAACAACTGGCCCTGTGGGCCTACCACCAGTCCTTCAGACATTGAGTGCCTGAAGGCATATTTGATCTCGTCTGCAGCGCCCTTTGCCCATGACGGGCTGCATGATGGGATCATTTGCTCATACAATGAGTGAATGAATGATATATGTGATTGTTGTTGTTACTTCTAGGGCCATTAATAATTGTTAGGAGAAAGAATGTATTCTTTATTGGTGTTTCATAGTGGTCAGTCAATGGGGCCCTAGTGACGTCCTAGTGCGATAAAGTTCCCTTCAGGACCTCTTTATAATAAGTAAGTTCACAGTTCGTTAGGAAAGCATTTGCAGGAAGTAATAAGACAACCACCCAAAAAGTGATCATCAAATTAATGAGAAAAAACTGGTGTGAGAATGACAAAACATTTGTCTTTTAAATTCCAAAAAGTAAAATGGATTTCAAGTGGGGATTTGTTGCTGGTGATTTGAAGTGTAGGGTAATGCCCCAGGCTGCAAGCATTACCCGAATAAGCGCCCATGTGAGGCAACCCAAGGTGGCAGGCCTGATTCCCGTAATGCTCATGACCAAAGTGCATTATACACAAAATAGAAGTCAATGCGTTTGTTTTTATTTTATTTATTTTTAACCATGATACCCAGTGCATACCAGCTGGGTACCCACCGTGCATTGTGGTAAAAAGAAAAATTAAAAGTAATGCCTGCATTTTGAAAAGCTAAACACCCACCTCTGCAGCCATTTCACTTTTGGAATGCCCACTCGCTGCGGCTGACGTTTGATCGCATGCATAAGGTGTCCTCTCCATTGCCACAAAGTGAGGAGGCTTTTAGAATTTGCATTCAGTCCCTAAATAATAGGATTGGTGGAAACAGTTTTGTCTTGAAGCCTGTATTTAGGGCATTGTGAGATAACATGGTCAAGAATGACAACAAATGATTCCTCATCACTGCTACTCGCAAGGTTCATAGGGAGTTTGGTAACGCCATTGGGTTTAATTTAATTGGAGAAGCTCACAAAGAGAGGGAATCAGAGCCCAAAATCATACTACCCATCTGATCTGAAGTTTGATGGTGGGGTCAAGAGCCTTGACATTCATTCATATTCAGGCATTCCGTTATTTTCTCTGTTCAAATGACCGACCCTTTGCCTTTGCCATATGCAATGCTTACTTAGCTCGAGGCATTTCTCCGCCTCGATCTTGCAGCTGTGTGTATGTATCTACATGACTGTACTACACAGCAGCCCTCAAAAACGGCCTAGTATGACCCACTATGTTAATGTAGACCTGCTCTGTTTGATGCATTCACCACCTCATCTTTGCCCCTATGGTAGTGATACCGCTTTAGGTCTGTACTTTTGGGTTGCTGCCAATCTTTAAAGAAGCAGCCAAACCAATCAATTTTGCTGGAACTGGAAGATCAATCTTTAAAGAAACAGCTACACGAATCAATTTTGCTCCATCTGGAAGATCCACATGGATCCTAGATCACAACCTGGGATGTTGAAATACTGGGGATAAGTACAAAATAGTCGGTCACTTTTGAAAATTACTTGGAGGTCAATTTTGTTTTTAAAATTCTAAGGAGATTGATATAAGCATTTTTAGGTTTTGTGGCCAGAACATGCATGCTTTTACAGGCTTCAATTTATGGATGCTAGTCTACTAGCTGGCCCAATTTCATAAGAATAGGTTGCATATGACCATGCATGCTAATATCTGTTTGGGCAAACAAATTGCATAAGTAATATGCAAGTCCAGCACATTGAATTGTTAGTTCACTTAATATAAGTGAGAAAAGAAATTCTGACAAATTCCCTTGCCTTTCATATTCTCATTCAACAAAGGGTCCCTGCACCTAATGGACAATGTCCTACTCCCAAATAGCTTTCATGTTAGGAGACTTATGTTCAAACAAGATATGAGTACCAGTGTTGGGCAGGTATCAGAAATCAGTTGGGTTTTAGTGGGTTCTCATTCCAGTTTTCATTTTGAAATCCAACTATTCTCGTTTTGAGTGAGACCTAACATTTTGAAAACCGACCAGGTATCACAGAGGCTCAAACCTGGTACCTATGAAGGTTATAAAGTAAACCCTCAAGGTTAGTTTTCATGTTTGTATAGGTTTATAAAAATTCAAAATAGATAGAATTGTCTACCCATTCTCATTATGGCTATTTTAACCCTAAACTGAAGCATTATGTGAAGTATCATTACGAAGCTTCTTCCTCTTACTAGGGACAACGAAATCTCAAGAATGAGAATACTAATAAGAATCATGATTTTGCAAAATGAACAACCAATTAGATCAGGTAACAACCATGATAAGTTCAATTGACTTATTTGGAACAACATGGATAAATTCTAAACATGTGGGTGGGGTCATACCATGTCATACAAGAAATGACATATCCATGGTATGACCTATATACTAGTACAACATTGGTTTGAACCTAAGATTATTAAAATATCATAGGAAACATTAACTACAATATCACAGCTCTTCATGTTTGCATTGCGTAGTTGAACTTTAAGTTTAAACTTTGCACATGTTAATGGGGTTAACTTTAAAACCATTTGGATCAAGAACCATTAAAGTAACAAACATGCATGTATTATTTCATGTGACTTTATGGTTAATACTTAAGTCTACTTTTGAAAAGATCTTGGGTGAGAACCTCATTTGGGTGAGAACCAACCTACTTGAAAAGTGACAGTTCTCATTTTGATGATTATCTAAAAATTGATCAAGGTATAAGATTTTGAAAAAAAAACTAAGAACCAAACCGATTCTCTTTTTCATATGAGAATTGGTACCAATAGTACTTTCAAGAATTGAGAACTACCCAACATTGATGAGCACTCAATTTTTTCATTGAATCCCCAGTCTTACCATTAGAGATATTTTTAATTCACTTTTAACTGGTCCCTGCTAGGTCATGGGGGCTTTCTTGTGCCAAGCTTCAACCCCTTTTGGCCTTGTGTGTCTTTACATTTTTTTCTTTCAACCTAGTGGGGGTCTTTTTAGAAAAAAAATTTAGACCATCAAATCTAGCAATCCCATTGGGATTTAGTTTATAATTTCAAACCTACAAACAACCCTTTTATGTTGAACATTAAAAATAATGATGCCTTTGTACCATTTTCATTGGTCTTCTAAAATGTTTACAAACCTACCAAACCTTATTACAAATTTAACTTTAGTTCATTTGAAACAATTTTTAAAAACTCAAATTGCCAAATTCAGCAATTTCATTGGTCACATTAATATTTCTTCACAACTACACACAAGCCTATTCAACACCCTCTATAGTACACTAAATATTATAACCTTGTGTGTATATAGACAATGTGTTAAAAAATAATAATAATCTAGAAGCATGTTCTTTCTACTTGTTCCCAACAAAGTTCCCATTCATCCTTCAAACACAATATAGTATGTTATGCTTATAATGTATATGGGAGATTAAATTTTGCAAATAATTAATAAGTTTGTTATGTAAGCTTTGATAAAACAACTTTCCAAGTTTGTTAAAGTCGTAATCAGTTTTGGCTTGTCAAAGTTTTACTCCTTGGCTTTTGCTGAGGTGATAGAATGTATGTAGGTTTCTCAAAGATTAATAACAAAATATATAATATAACCTTGGTTCACAACCTTAAAAAATGAATCCCAAAGGAATTTTTTTTTCTTTAATCACAACTTTAAAAATGAATCCACACAAAAAAAAATGTAATTGTTTATGCAAGATGAAGCATTCCCTAACTAGGCTTCTACTATTTTGTCTTGTCAAGCTCCACCTTCATTACAAGACCTCAATATTGGAAGACCTTTAAGAAAATAACTCATTCGAAACAAAACATTATCAAAACTCTTCAATATTGCTAAAAGGCCAAATAATACCTAGTCATTCATGTATATAACCCATGTTAAAACAAGGTCAATTCTTTCAATTTTATCTTTGATGAAATCATCATTTTTTGCATCTTGTTGCCAAATTGGTATCTTAACCTTTTAAATTATTTGAAGGTGTTGTCACGATTTAAAATTAATGTGAGAACAACAACACCGATATTTGGTAGAAAAAAGTTTTCAATTTTAGTTTCATATTACCTCTTTGTATAATAACCAATTGTTGAGGAGTGCCTTGCAAAACCATTGGCTAGTTGCACAAAACTTATAAACAATAACTTTTGTGGGCCATGCCACATGATTGGCTCCTTATCATAACAACAACACACAATTGGCTCCTTTCACAACTTGCGGTCACAAAAATGATAGATGATTGCCTCCCTACCATAATTCTTGTCTATTGTGTTTGGTTGCCAAGGAATAAACAAATATTCAATGGCCCTTGACACTCAATTATGTTTAGTACGTCCTTTGAACTACTTGGTTATTCAATTTTTTTAGTAATTAGGTAGCCTTCACCAATTGCCTAGTCCATAATTTAGCTTGTTGTTCTGGACAACATAATTTAATGTATCAATGAATTACAAATTTGAGAATTTCATTTGTATTCATGGACAAAAAAGAACTACCACATGTTTTTCAATTTTTTATTTGTTTTAATTTTTCACATGTAATATTGTTAATGAATGTGGGTCAAGAATCAATAACCTATTTTTTCAAGTTTGTAATCACACATGGGGGACACTAAATGTTAAAATTTTACCGTACATGCATCAAACAAAATATTGCTTCAAAGGTATTACATGAAGGAACTTATTTTTCCTCACCTTATAATTACTTTATTTTTTAACATGCATATATTTAAACCATCCTAAATTTAATTACAATTTTTTGTTTACATCAAGTTTTGATACCTTAAGTTTATTTAAAATTTTAATACTTGAAGTCATCAAGATTAATGAAGATGCAACTAAACATGGTAAGATCATATAATAACTTTTTTTTTGGGGGGGCATACCATATGTACTAACCATACCCTTCAACTAATCAATTGGGAAGTGGTAAAGCAAAATATCCATTTAAAATTATTTTTTTCAATATGATTCAATTATTAATTGTGTGAAGGTATCCTTCTATTCATGTTCCTTGGTGTTCATATCATGTTATTTTGCATTTAGTTTTTAGATCATTTACTATTATTAGTTCACTTATTAACCTATTAATTGAACCTACTAATAACTAGTATTTAAAATCTTTAATATATATGTTATATCCTTTCGACTTTTTTTTTTTAATACCAAGGATTTAAAATTTCTCTATATTAATTATCATTTTTTTTAGAATAAACATAATCATACTATATAATTAATTAAATAATATTGGGACCTTATATTTTTATTGGACTGTATTTTGTAAATTCAAAAAAAAATGCCCCACCTTAAAATCACACACCAATCCATCATACATCATACCATACACAATAAAGTCATGGGCATGGTAAATCAAGGGGAAAAATCATACCTCTCCACTAATTTAATAACCCCACATATGGAAAAAAAAAACTAAAAACCCAAAAAATTGCAATTTATAGGGACTTATGAAAAAAAAAACTTGATTCTGATCATTCAAAAGTCCATAACTCAAATTTGACTTAGGTTTTTTAAGTAAGGATTCCACATACAAGTTTATTATGTTGACTTATATAATATATTGGATCCCCATAAATGGTTTGAAATGGAATTCAATGTCAAGATCTCAATATTAGCTCATTCTAATCAGCCAAGTAGTCCATATTTTTAAACTTTGAAAGTCCATTACTAAAAATGAATGTACATCTTTGGGGGGAAAAAATTACATGTGTATCAATAATCAAGTTGTAAATCTATATATAATGGCCAATTAGCAAATCTAAGCATATTTTTTTGCCATAGGTGCAAACCAAGGGTACTTTATAAAAGTATTGTGTGTGACACCAAAAGTGAACCACCATACCATGCATTCACCAATGATACCATATAAAGGTTTTCCAAATAATGTGTCATGTTTATGGGTAATTACAAATGTTTTGTTTCATTGAAATTCTTAGCACATATAATCTTCAAGGAAGTTTAATTTAGCATCGATATGCACCACATTTTTGTTAAAAACTAAACATTTGTAATAGGTATTTCACAATTTAACACCTAAATCAACAAGTTAGTCTTATTTTTTTGCACTTTAGAAAATGTGTGCATTCATAGTGGGATGAGAAAAAAGACCATACACATGTTATATGTTTGATGAAATGCTCAAAGAAAGTGCATGTGTACAAATAACGAATGTAGACCTTCATGGCATGTCTTATTCATTTATGTTTCAAAATGTGGAACCAATTGTTACATGGTGCAAATAATGTCCTATTCATTTCAAGTCATGAAAATTGTAATAGATTATGATAATGTTGCCTAATGTTAGACTATAACATGGTGACAATTCAAATGAATGAATGTAGAAGAACTTGAAAGGTATAAATTATAATGAATAGCACACTACCAATTTTGGGTGGACCCACATCTTATTTTATTTTGTTAATTGTCCAAAGCAAATTAACTATGTGAGATGCAACACCAAGAAGATAAGGTTTATCATGTTCATTTGGGTATATTAATCACACCAATATTAAGATGTCATGGGCTAGAACAAGTATAATAATACAATGAATTTCTAAATAGGCATGCAAGCATGATGTTCCATAGTTAATTAATTGGAAACCTCACCCAACAATTATATTAACATCAACAATTAACCATTAATTTTGAAATGAAATTTAATGGTGTTTGCAATTATGATTCAGAACATGTTGAAGTTGATTTAATAGCATCATCTTGTGGCATATTCAAATTGCAAAATCCAATGTGAAAAATGTTGTGGTAGGAAACATTACACAAAATTTTGAATACAAAATCAAAATAGGAGTGATTTTTTATGTTTTCAAAATCAATCTCAAGCAAAAAATTTTGTGTTCCTTCATGACCTTGGCAAAGTGCCCTCCTTTTCATATAGATAAGGACTCCCATTGTTTCGCATGTATGTCAAAGAATGGGACATGTGTGTGAAAAAGACACAGTTCACATCCATGCCATTAAAACTAAAAGTCATGTTTTATATTGAGTAATTTGTATGCTTTCTAAAACCACATTTGTGTTTCAAGGGATGAAAAACATTTAACAACACATGATATAGCGATACATAACATTAAATTTTTAATAAGAACATATGAGGACCAAAGAAAAATATATTAGTTTGTGAAAAATTGGAATATGTCAGGTTGGTTGAAAAAAATTGGTAAATTGGCAAGTATTGAATATTCTTATTCTATTGTGTACTTAGGTGAAAACAATTGAACTATAATAAGAGTAACTTCAACTTCACAACTGTGATTTTGATTCTTTAATTACTACTTCAAACCTGTAAGGAAGTAATTACATTTTATGAAAATGAATTAAAGTTAAACTAAGGTATCTTTATTACATTCAATGTAGTTTAATAAAAATAATCAAATTAAATTAGGTGCAAAAAATCTTGAAGTTTCCTTTGAAACATCATGCCAAAACGTGGGATTTGTGACTAAGAAAATTCAATCATTTCACGCAAATATGACTACATGCAACTCCACGATTGTGTAATCAACTAAAACTAATTGTTTTCATCAAAGTCATTTCCATGGCAATAGTTACAACCACAAAAGCGACTATGGTAAAAGTGACTATAATCATGAAGGAAAAATTCAAAATGTATATCTAGTGATAGGATTTACACTATTTTGTGAATATTAGGTTTTCTAACTAATGATTGGTAGTCACATGGTAATTTAAACTACATCAGGCAACATAAGGTAGGTTAGGTAACTTAACCTAGGCCTAAGCAACCTAGCCTAAGTTAATTAAGCTAACATGTGGCTAATTATGCAAAGTCAAATAGGTTGCAAATGTGAGGACTTGAACCCCTCACCTCCACATTGAAAATCCAAGTCCTTAAACATTGCATCACTTTTTCATCAAGCGATAAGTTTTTTCATCACATTATTGTGAACACTTTTTCCTATTTTACCTAGGTAGTTTAACCTACTTTCCCTAAGTGCCTATGCTACATTAGGATATTTTAAGTTATTTTAACCTAGGTTATTATAGGCTAATAACTCATGTTATTCATGTTATTTTACCTTAGGTTATATAATATAAGTTATTTTGCTTATAGGTCATTCTACCCTAGGTTATTATAGGTTATTATATTTTAGGTTATTATATCTTATGTTATTATAATTATTATAATTATTTTACTCTAAGGTATTTCAAGCTATTATAAATTATTTTGAGCTACTAATAACATGATTGGTAAAATAGCCCAATATAGCTTAATGTAAAGTATCCTAAAATAGGCTAAAGTAAAAAATGCTTGAATAGCCTAAAACGATATAACCTAAACAACCTAAAGTAGAGTAGCCTAGAATTGGCTAGGGTAAAATAACCTTGAATAACTCTAGCAAAATAACTTTAAAGAACTTAAGGTAAAATAACCTCTAGAATAGGTTAGAATAAGGTTTTCAAAACCATTGTGGCATTCCATTTTTGCGTTGGTCATCATGTTGACATTAGTCTAGACACATTGATTTTCCCAACACATAGGCCGATGTTGTTGCAATAAAAATATTTGGACCCATTTTTACTACTAATATTTAACTATAACTAGTGACCACATATTCGGCAACATCTTAATTGACACACATCGGGATCATCTACCATGTGGAATATATCTCAGACTATATTTGTTTAGATAGGTCACCCCTATCCAAATTGCAACCGAAAATGGAGAACTTTAGTCACAATCTGGACAAATCACTTGCCATGTTTAACTTGTAACCAAAAGTGGAAAACTTCAAATACAAGTTGGACAAATTATCCCCCTATCCAACTTGTGATCGAAAGTGGAGAACTTTGGTCGCAAGCTGGACAAGTCATCCTCCTATCTCACATGTGATCGAAAGTTGGAAACTTCAATCACGATTTAAATAGGTCACCCATCTATCCATGAAGCAATTGAATATGGAAATGTTTGGTCACAAGCCTGTGATCAAACATCTCCATTTTCTATCACTCTATGGACTAGTCCTCCATCCAAGTTGTGACCAAAAATGGAGAAGTTTGGTTACAACTTCAACAAGTCACCCCCATGTTTAACCTTTAACCAAAATTGGAAAAGTTTGATCACAAACTAAACATGTCACCCATTTGTCCACCAAGCGACCAAATAATTATAGTTTCAATCATTTGTTAAACCAATCCCATGTCCAACTTACAACCAAAAATGGAGAAGTTTAGTTGCAACCTAAATAAGTCACACCCCCTTATCTAGTCAACAATGGAAAATGAAAATGTTTGGTTGCAAACTGAACAAGTCACCCACTTGTCCAACTTACAACCAAATATGGAAAATTTCAACCCTAAGTTGGATAGGTCCCATGTCTAGCTTGCGACCAAACATTTCCATTTTTTGTCGTTTCTTTGACCACTCCCATGTCTAGGTTACGACCAAAATTGGAAAAGTTCAATTACAAGTTAGACATGTCACCCTTGCCTAGCTTGAGACCAAACTTGTCTACGTTTGGTCACATGATAAGTGGTGGATTCTTTAGGGTTGGTGAGGTTTGAATTCTTTAGTTATTTGACAATTGCTATTGGATTTCATTGGTTTGGCCTCTCTAATATTCACCATACCACTCCCAATAAACATTTTAATTTACATTATAAATATTTAGAATCAATCACACGTCGAAAACCTCTATTCTTAGGCCTTTAAAGCTAATAGTAAGGACTATTGTAACTAGAAAGATATAGCAATTATCTAGTATTTAAAATTTTAAGGATAGGATGGCAAACTTGAGGGCTGAACACACTAACCCAATATCACCAACGACAAGGTTAAAACCTCCTCCAAAGAAATGAACAAAAGGCAAGAAGCACAACTCAAACATGGACATTTTGGAATATCCTAATCAATTGACATGCGATGGAGGGTAGAGTGTACCCTACCCTTAGACGTATTATGTGGCAAGCCAATATGTCAATTGGTATCACATCAACAAATTTTAACCAATGCAAAGGCATGAAACTCATGTCAAAAATAATGTAACCCATTTTAGTAGCTATAAGAACCATTATATGAAGTCATGGTTGGTGGATGTCAATTTAACTATTTGGGGATAGGGGAATTCAAATGCAACATGGTGCCATTATACATGGCCCAAATGGTGTATGTAGAAGTGGGTCTAAACATTGATATGGGTCCAACCACACTATTAGGAGCCACATGTGTTCCCCCTTAAATCACAACTTTATTCTTACAATACTCTTAGAATGTTTTTAAAAAATCTTTCAAAAAAATTAATATTTAAAATTTTCTTAATATCATTATGTTAAGGTGTATATTAAGAAATTCCCAAAATATGTCACTAAAAACTATTTTCAAATTGTACTTTTAATGTCAAAACTGCTTTTAAACTACTTTTATGTAGCTTTTAAGCAATGGTTATACGATGTTAAAAGTCCTTGTATGTATTTTTCACTCATTAAATTGATTCCAATTTTTTATGATATGTACATAATGTATTCATAATAACATTTTATAAAATTTTATTTTATTTATTTATTTACTTACTTTTATAGTCAAAAGTTCAAAAAATTAAATAGTGGTTACAACTACTTTTGGTACATGTTAATATGATTACACCCATATGGATTGGTCCAACATCCCAACAAGCTCTCAAACACAACAAAAAACCAAACCTGCATGATAAAATTTCGCAATCAATCAAAACTTGCCCCAACCCCTTTAGTTTTCATCTAAAGTTTCAAGACCGAACAATTTGTAATGGTGCCCACTCTCATTAATGTGTCTTTCAATGCCCATGACAATGAAGTAAATATTGATCACAATTTTCCTAGCATGTTTGAAAATTCTTAAACAAACCAAATTGTGAGCCCAAATAACCTTCATGATGCCACTACAAATATCATTGAGAGGTGGGGTTTTGGACTAGTGGTAGAACATCAAACACAAACATAGGTTGCACAATTAGAAGCTAGGGCCAAATTTGTGGAAAAACAAATCACAGATTTGTAAGGACATTTGCAAACTATGGATTCACCAGTGAAGAAAGTTAAATGTGAAGTTGTTGAATTGTGAGAGCAATTATAACAATAGAATGTGAAAGTTAAAACCTTAGAGCATGGAAATGAACTCATAGGTCAATAAGAGGCATTGTCATCCCATTCTTTGAAAATGGGACGGCTCCAACAAGAATTAGTAGAAACTAAGCAAGAATTGGAACAGTAATTTGCAATGCAAAAAGGCATGGAGATCCAATATCACAATTGGAAAGTGTCGTAACCCTAACCTTGGGGTCACGACCAAGGCAAGGGCTTGCAAGAGGGCAAGACAAGAAGGAGACTTGGGAGGCACATCTTACACTCTCGGGAGTGCAGGAGAGTGTGAGAGAATGAACCCTCACACTCCCAAGGCAACTCCCATTTGGGGAGTTGGTGACGCACTCGCAATTCCTTAAAGGACCCAAATGTGGGTCCAAATGGAACACAACGGAAGAGGGAGGAGTCGGGGCACACTCCCTAGCTCACAACACTTTGAAGGGTAGAGGGGCGTGTTGGAGCTCTGGGATGGGACTAGGAAGAGTTGACAAGCTTCACTCACTCACACAAGCCTGCACACAACTCACACAAAGTGGTTAGAGCATAATTGGAGCACCCTTGGTGCTAGGACGAGCCACGGGCAACACGGACACACAAGACTCACCATGGCCCGGACTTGGGGGAAGCCACCACCTTCCCCCTTATAGTATACTCTGTAGCTCTCCACGGAGGCTACATCCAAATGGCTCTTTTTCCCGGGACTCCCGAGTGGGAGTCCCGAAATCCCACCAACTGGGACTCCTGTGACTTTGGAGCCCCATAACTTTGCGATAAGACCTCCGATTGAGGTGCGGTATAAATCAAAGTTGTATCTTTTGTCGAGATCTTTCCAACGATATGTGGCACGCCCCTTGTAGCTAAATAAATCGGGTCGATTCCTGACTTTTTGTGGTCGGGAGTCAAATTGGCAATTTGACTCCCGGCCCTTCTTCTGGCCATAACTTGTGTTTCAGATGTCTAAATGAGCAATGCAAGCCCATTTTAGACATCTACGTTTCAAGAGCTTTTCAATGATATAAGGAATGTCATAGGCCATTGGGTTTTGACCCCTACAATCGCTCTCTGAAGTTTCAGGAGTCCACCGGGACTCCATCTCCCCAAAGTGAGAGTTGCCTTGGGAGTGTGAGTGTTCACTCCCTCACACTCCCTCACACTTTCTTACACTCCCGGGAGTATGTGATGTGACTTCCTGGCTTCCTCTTGGCCCGCACCCTTGCAATGTCTTTGCTTTGACTCCGGGCTTCCTTCCCTTTGGCCCACAACCTTACAACCCCTTTGCCTTGGTCGCGAGTCCAAAGCTAGGGTTGTGACAGTTAGAGTCCCAAAGGACTCCCAAATCTTTAGGGAGCGATTACAAAGGTCAAAACCCATTGGTTGAAAGAACTCTTTATATCATTGAAAATTTATTGAAACGTAAATGTCTAAAATGGGTTCGCATCACCCATTTAAACATCTAAAACACAAGTTATGGCCAAAAAAAAAGCTAGGAGTCAAATTGGCAATTTGATTCTTGACCACTAAAAGTCAGGAATCACCCTGATTTCCTTGTGTGGAAGCGGTGTGCCACATACTGTTGAAAAGCTTTTGACGAGGGCTACAACTTTACTTTAGACCTCATCTCGATCAAAGGTCTGCACACAAAGTTATGGGGCTCCAAAGTTGTAGGAGTCTCGATTTTAACAATTTTGGGACTCCCACTTGGGAGTCTCGAGACAAAAAGCCATTTGGATGTGGGCCTCATGGAGAGGCACATAGTATACTATAAAGGGGAAGGTGGTGGTTTCCCCCAAATCCGAACCGTGGTGAGTCTTGTGAATCCGAATTTGCCCATGGCTTGTCCTAGCACCAAAAGTGTTCCAACTATGCACTAACCACCTTTTGTTGGTTTTGTGTAGATCCCTGTGAGTAGTTGATGCTTGTCACTTTTCCTAGTCCCATCCCAAAACTCCAGCATGCCCTTCTACCCCTCCAAGTGCTACAAGCCAAGGAGCGTGCCTGTTGCAACCTTAGCCTTGGGCTCGCGACCAAGGCAAAAAAGCTTGTAAGGTTGCGGGCCAAAAAGAAGCCCGGGAGTCAAGGCAAAGAGGCCGCAAAGGTGCGGGCCAAGAAGAAGCCCAAGAGTCACATCACATATTCCCGGGAATGCAAGAAAATGTGAAGGAATATGAGGGAATGAACCCTCACACTCCCAAGGCAACTCCCACTTTGGGAGATAGAGTCTCGATGGACTCCCAAAATTTCAGAGAGTAATTTCAAGGGTCAAAACTCAATGGCTTGTGACGTTTTTTATATCATTGAAAAGATCTTGGAACGTAGATGTTTAAAATGGGCTCGCATTACTCATTTGGACATCTAAAACACAAGTTATGGCCAAAAGAAGGGCCGGGAATCAAACTGTCAGTTTGACTCCCAACCAGAAAAAGTTGGGAATCAACCCAATTTACTTGGCTACAGAGGGCATGCGACATATTGTTAAAAAGCTCTCAACAAAAGCTACAACTTTGTTTTTGACCACATTTCAATCCAAGGTTTGCTCGCAAAGTTATGGGGTTCCAAAATCGTGGGAGTCCCATTTGGCGCAATTTCGAGACTCCCATTTGGGAGTCCCAGGAGAGAAAAGCCATTTGGATGTAGGCTCCGTGGCGGGCCAGCCACAGAATGTACTATAAGGTGGAAGGTGGTGGCTTCCCCCAAGTCCGAGCTGTGGTGAGTCTAGTGTGTCCGTGTTGCCCGCGGCTCGTCCTAGCACCAAAGGTGCTCGAACTATGCACTAACCATTTTGTGTGGGTTGTGTGCAGGCCCATGTGAATGAGTGAAGCTTGTCAACTCTTCTTAGTCCCATCCCAGAACTCCAACGCGCCCCTCTACCCCTTAAAGTGTTGTGAGCTAGGGAACGTGCCTCGACTTTTCCCTCTTCCACTGTCTTCTACTTGGACTCACATTTGAGTCCTTCGAGGAGTTGGGAGTGCGTCAATGCCCCAACTCCTTGCTCTTCCGCTGTTTTCAGTTTGGACTCACATTTGAGTCCATTAAAGAGCCTGGGGTGTGTAAAAAAGCCACTTGCATTTGTGTTGTATTTAAGGAGGTCCAATTTGAATTTGAACTTGTATGAATTGGTGTGGATTTTAAAGAGGATGGGGCCTTTTGAGCATAAGGGCTAACATCTTGGCCAAGGATCACTAAATTATTTTTTAAAGACCTACATAAACATAGCAATGGGAACAAGATAATAGATTGGCCCAACCACCTACACATAGAATGGGAATACAAATCAACCCAACCCACACATGGGCAAAATGAATTTTTTTGGCCAACACTTTAAGCCTTTGCATATGATGGCATCACTTGCCCAACCTACCTCAACTAATATGGGCCAAAGGGGGGGTGGGTTTTGGGCACATGTCCAAACATGTACCATCCTTGATGCATCATTCCCTTCATGGTGTAATGTAGGCATTGTAAGTTGTGTTGAGTGCCATTTCATAAATGATTATATGCAATGTTCAACTTAGAACATTGCATGCCATCACATTGGGAATACAATGTTCAAAATGCACCTAGTTACAAAAAGAAGTGGGGGACCAACCTTATATGGTAATGGTGGCATGGTTTGCATGCACTAGATTTTGTGGCAACTTTTGTCAAATTTGGAAAAGACACTACCATGGTGATTATAGCTTGCCATGCCTTATACCTAGACCCAAATGATGGACATTGAGATTTTTTTGCCAAGTTGCAAATGGATATTGGAATAAGGTGCAAGAATAATTCCATTTTAGAACACATCTAAACAAAAGAGGAGGTTATTTATACAAATGTTTTCAATGTTGAAGACTTGCCTATGGGTTTGCAAAAATCAATTAAAGCAAACCTCCAATTCCATGCTCGACCTTTGTATGAAGCAATTCAAGATTGTTTGTTCAACCAAATTGCCTTCCATATGCTTTAGCTCCTACAAGTGCCAAAGTCATTCCATGGCTTATAATAGATTTTAACCCAAGATTTTGAGACCACAACTTGTGAAGCTTTGAAACAGTTAGTTGTCCAATAGGGGGAAAGTAATAGTAGGAGCAATGTGAGTGAATGACCATCACTTTTAGAAATAGACTCCCATTCAAAAGTGTTAACAAATAGGAGATCTACTCAAGTGCAAACATAAATCTTTATTGAAAGGAACCTAAAACATGATGTTCACAACACGAAACATAACATCAAGGATTCCTCAAGGTTCTTGTCATATGAAATACACAAACTTGTGCAATGAAGAAAAGATAGCCAAACCATTAACACCAAGGTATTTAACTAAAAGACCAAACCACAAATAACCAAACTAATATAAGTAAATAAAATAATTCAACCTTATGAAAGTAAGTTAATTACTTTCCTACTCCAGTAACTAATGAAACTTAACTAGTTGAGCTTGAATTCTCAACACTCCCCCTCAAGCTCAAATCCACTTCTAGTACACCAAGCATTTTTCTAAACCTCTTTAGCTTGTCTAAACCTAAAACCTTTGTGAAAATGTCAACAACTTGATCTTTAGTACTAACATGGATAAGTTTAATTTCCCTTATTATAACTTTTCCTCTAATAAAGTGGTAGTGCACCTCAATGTGCTTTGTCCTAACATGATAGACCAGGTTGTTAGCAAGTAATATGCTACTGATGTTATCACAATAAATGACACTAGGAACATCCACTAATTGTCCCAAATCTAAGAGTATTTTTTATAACCAAACTATTTCACATGCAACAATTGTTGCACCTCTATATTCTACCTCCGTGCTTGATAGTGTAACTATTGGTTGTTTCTTACTACTCCAACTAACAACACCATTTCCAAAACAAAACATGAAACCACTAGTCGATCTTCTATCTAAAACATTGCCAGCCCAATTAGCATCCATGTATCCATGTACTTGTAACCGGCCCTTGGCTTCAAAAAAAATTCCACATTGTAATGTATGTTTTATGTACTTCAGTATGTGCCTCACTGCATCCAAATGTGGTTTTCGTGGTGTTTGCATGAATTGACTTATCATTCCAACTGCATAATTCAAATTTGGCCTTGTGATGGTCAAATCAAACTCCCCACTATGCGTCTGTACATAGTGGTATCCTCCACAAGGTCTCCTTCATTTGCACTTAACTTCACATTTTGTTCCAATGGAATTGAAATGGGTTTGCAACCCGTCACCCCATATTCGAACAATTTGTTCAAGGCATATTGCTTTTGTAGTAACCATATCCCTTTAGGGGATTGGATTACTTCAATGCCGAGGAAGTAACGCAACTCTCCCAAATCTTTCATCTTAAACTTTTGCTTCAAAAGCTTCTTCAAATCAAAGATGTTTGTATCACTATCTCTTGTGATAATCAAGTCATCAACATAGATGACTATGATTACAATCCCATGATCTATCTTTTTCACATATAGTGAAAAATTTGCATTGGATGTTTGAAATCCACTTGTGACAAGATACTAACCTATCTTGTTTGACTAAGCTCTAGGTGCTTACTTCAAGCCATACAAAATTTTCTTTAACCTACAAACCAAATTAGGATTTGTTTGGTCCACATAACTTGGTGGTTGCTCCATGTACACTTCTTCATGTAAATCTCCATGAAGAAAAGCATTCTTTACATCCATTTGATGTAAAGACCATCTTTTTGCTGCTGCCATAGCAATGATTATTCTTACAGTTGTCATTTTGGCAACTGGACTATAAGTCTCTTCATAATCTATGCCATAAGTTTGAGCATAACCTTTAGCAACCAATCTTGCTTTGTATTTGCTCACATATCCATTTGCATTGTGTTTGACTTTGTACACCCATTTGCACCCAATTGCTTTCTTGTCTTCTGGTAAAGCTACCAATTCCCAAGTAGCATTAACATCCAAAATCGCAATCTCTTCATCCATGGCATTGTCCCACTTAGGGTTTCCAACCGCTTGTTCAAGACAAGTGGGTTCAACCTCTTGTATAACTCCCACCATGTATGCGTAATGATGAGCTACAAAGCCATCACATGTGAATCTTTGTAAAGGGTACTTGACTCGTGTGGATCTTCGTACTCCATTGTTGTTATTAGATGTTTTCAAAGCTTTCTTGGCCATCCGAAATCCAAGAATAGTAACTGAAGGGATTTTTTATTTTTCACCCACATTTTTTTCTGAATCACTTGACTCATCATTTACATGAGGAATTCTAGATGATGTTTGAGAACACCATGTACATTGTTTGAAGGTTTTAATCTTCCTTTCCATGGAATGCTACTAAACCCACTAATTGAAGACTCTTGTGGTCCACTAATTAATTGTGATTCCTGTTCCACATTTGATGAAACATCACCATTTCTAGCCTCTCCATCTTCTACTACCTTCAGTGGTGAGTACCAGTTAACCATCACATCAAACACAACATCTCTACTCACTTGTAATTTCCGAATGGAAGGATTGAAACATTTATATCCTTTTTATTTCGAAGAATATCCAATGAAGATACATTTCTTAGTTTTTGGGTCTAGTTTTGATCTCTTCTCGTCAAGAACATGGACGTATGCAATGCAACCAAACACTTTGAGGTGTGAAACATCAGGTTTCTTGCCTGTGAATTTTTCTTCAGGTGTCATGCCATGAGCTACCGTTGTGGGTGTTTGATTCATGATATAGACTGCAGTTGCTACCGCTTCAGCCCAAAAGTAATTTGGCAAATTTTTCTCATTTAACATGGCACATGTTATTTCTGCAATGTGCCCGTTTTTCCTTTCAGCAACTCCATTCTGTTGTGGGTAATAACTACTTGAGTATTTTTTTTGAATTCCATGCTCCCTTAAGTACTCACTGAATTCATTTGAAAAATACTCTCCCCCTCCATCGAACCTTGAGCACTTGATGTTCACACCTTTCTCCTTCTCCACCATTGTTTTAAAATTCAAAAAATGTTGAAACACTTCACCTTTGTGTTTCATGAAGTAGACCCACACCTTCCTTGTGTGGTCATCAATGAAACTCACGTAATACTTACATCTTCCAATGGATTCTGTCTTTGTGGTCCACACATTTGAATGGATCATTTCCAAAGGTTTGGAACTTACATGAGTTGTTTGTGCTGGGAATGGATGCCTAGCTTGCTTCCTCAATTGGCATGCTTCACAAACTTCTGACATCACCTCTTCTGTTCCAAATTTGGGAAGACTTCCAACAAGATTTTGATTTTCCATCAGATTAAGACGTTGGAAATTAACATGGCCAACCCGCTTGTGCCAAATTCCAATGTTTCCAGCTCCTTTTCCATGTGTGAATAACATGGAATTCACCTCAAGCATGTTCCCATCCAAGGTGAACATTCGTCCATTCCTTTGCCCTTTTGCAATCAATTTACCTTGGTTTTTCATGTCTTCCACAAAACATCCATTTGGGTTGAATGTCACCTGTAAACCTTGTTCCACAATTTGGCCTACGGAAACCAAATTTTTTGTTATGGTTAGAACATGAAATACATTTTTCAAATACTTTGTTTGCCCATTTTACATGGACAATGGCACCTTGCCAATTTGTGTGATGGGATGTGTAATGTCATCACTAGTTTCCACAAATCTTGGTGTCTTCAAATCCTTTGTGTCTCTAAACCATTTTCCATGACTAGTCATGTGGTTTGAAACTCCAGAATCCACACACCAAACATTGTTGTCTAATACACCTCCTATCATTGAATTTGCCATGTGCTGCATCACAAATAATTATTCATCACCTTGATTAGTAGTTGATGATAATTCCCTTGTTATAGCTTTCCATTTCGTGCATCATGTTCCCTTTGATAACAGTTTTTTGCCATGTGCCCAGGTTTCCCACAATAGGAACAATTTGAATCACTATTTGGTTGTTAACCTTGATGACTTCCACCATGACCTCCACGACTTCCTCGACTTCCTCTTCCTCCAAAGATTCCTCATCCACCTCTATGAGCTTGACCTTCATGTTGATGATGTCCACCATGCGAACTTCCGTGTCGACCTCGAAATGAAGTTTTACCACCTCTACTTCTACCTCTATTAGTATTTGAATAGAAAGCATTTTCTTGTGATCCTCCATTGGATGAAGTACCAACAATTCTCATCTCTTCACTTATAAGTAATGTTATTAAGTCTTGGAAATCGAAAAATATTTCTTGAATTACAATTGAAGTACGAAATTGGCTATAGTCTTTTCCAAGTCCATTCAAGGTGAAGGCCACTAAATCTTCATCATCTACATGGGATCTTATAGATGTAAGAACATATGCAAGGTTTTTCACCTTCATAGAATAATCATTGATGTTCATCTTGTTTTTCTGTAGATTATGTAACTCTTGTTTGAGTTGCATTTTGCAGGCTTATGTATTGGTGCTATACATTTTCACCAATGTATCCCAAGCTTGCTTGGGTGATTTTGCATCTTGAATATGCACAACCATGGAATCAGACACACTCATAGAAAGCCAATACAAGACTTTCCTTGCTTTTTCATGCCAAGTTTTATTGGCTTGAATTTGTTGTTATGTGGGGTTTTCTGGGAGAGGTTCTTTCTCATCACCAGTTATGAATTCCCAGTAGCCTTTCCCCCTCAAGAAATTCATAATCCTAAATTTCCACACTTGGAAATTATTCTTCTCTAGTTTCTCAATTGCAATTTGAAAAAGACCATCCGCCATCTCTTAAGGCGACACTCAATGTCTTCTTGGGGTTTCACAAATGATTTTAATTCCTTCTTTGGGTTTCTAGGATTAAGATTAAAGTTTTCTTTCCTTTAATTTATAGGATTAGGGTTGGGGTTAGGGTTGAACAAGATGGATCTTGCATATGTATATATGTCTTGAATATTATACGGAATTATATATTATACATAGGTTTTATGACGCGCTCCCAAGTCCCAAGTTAGCCCCAAGTTGGGACTAAGTCACCCAAATTCCAGAATTTTTGGACTCAGGACACGTTCCCAGCTTTCAATACTAAAGGGGGTGAGAGGGGCATGCTGAAAGCTCCGGGATAGACTAGGAAGAGGGACAAGCTTACTCAATTACATGGTCCTGCATCCAAATCCAACCAACAAGTTGGTTAGAATTCATTCTGCACCCTTTTGGTGTTGGGACAAGCCACGGGCTACCTTAGATTCACTTGACTCACCATGGCTTGGACTCGAGGGAAGCCACCACCTTCCCCCATATAGTATTCTCTGCAGCTTTCCACCACACTTGCATCCAAATGGCTCTTTTTCCCGGGACTCCCAAAGTGGAGTCCCGAAACTGTCCAGGTTTGGACTCCCGGGACTTTGGACATTCATAACTCCTCGCCCCGAACTCGGATCGGAACGAGGTTTAAACCAAAGTTGTAGCTCTCCTCAAGAGCTTTCCAACGGCGTGTCTCACTTGACCTGCACACACCGAAATTGGGTCAATTCCCGACTTTTTAGTGGTTGGGAGTCAAATTGCCAATTTGACTCCCGGCCCTTCTTTCGACCATAACTTGTGTTGCAGATGTCCAAATGGCTCATACGAGGCCATTTTGGACATTAACACTTCAAGACCTTTCCAACGGTACCAGGAATGCTTCAATACGAGGTGTTTTGACTCCTGCAATCGCACTCTGAGTTTTCGAGAGTCCCGAAGGACTCCCAAGTCCCATTTTCGGGAATGTGAATGGCAACCTCACAACTCCCTCAAAGTGGGGTTGCGACATTTTACGTATATGTATGTATCTCGTATAATATTTCGTATGGTGTTAAGTACATGATTACACACCACACTTTTGTATGAAGGTCTTAATAATTTATTTGCACTTCTCGATCTTCAAGTTCCTTCCTTCAAGTTCTCCCAAGTTGTATTTGCTCCATTTCAAAAAATTATTTTGATGTCTTCTCAAAACAAACTTTTGTCACAACAATTTTGCAAAACTACACCACTCACATATGACCTTGGATCGATCTGAAATTTTGGTGAAATATGAAAAACTATGTCTATTACCTTCTCTCAAAATTTCAACTTATTTAATATCATAAAATGAGAGATCTTGCTACTTCCTTGAAATCACCTCAAACTGGGGTTTGAACACAAAATGACTTACAATTTACAACTTGCTTTCAACAACTCCAAACTCCTTGAGATTTTGAGAGACACATTAAATATATGTCTTCTATATTTGCTCAAAATTTCAGCTCTATTGATGGTGACCACAAAGAGTTATCACTTTCAAAAAGAATTGATTTCAAAACTAAAATTGAAACTTTAAATGTTTGGATCTCTTTCAATACAAATCCAAATGACATGAAATTTCTCTCACATATATATTCCTTTATGATCAATAAGATCCCAATGCTATAGATCCAAAAAAGCTCAAACAAAGGAAATATGACCAAAAAACCAGATTTGGCATAGAGTCTTCAAAGGCTCATAACTCTCACAAAATATATCCTTTTCTTTTGAAAATTTGAAAATAGAAGTGTCTTATAGTCTTCTATAATTTCTCCAAGTTTCACTTGAAGATCTTTTAATAATAGATTTAGATCTAGATTTAAAGATCTGATTTCCACAACCTTGATATGTTGATCTCCTTTCACCTCTTTTCTTTTCTTTTATTTCTCTTCACATTCTTTCCGTTCCCCATTTCTCTTTTGCACTTGACAAATTCTTATGATATTACTAGAGGCTCTCAAGTTGTAGTTTTAGAGACTTTCTAATTCTAGATCTCTTTCGACTTTCTCATTCAACAACCTAAGCTCTGATACCATGTTAACAAATAGGAAATCTACTCAAGTGCAAACATAAATATTTATTGAAAAGAAACTACAACATGATACTCACAACACAAAACATAACATTAAGAACTCCTTAAGGTTCTTGTCACATGAAATCCACAAACTTGTGTGATGAAGAAAAGAGAACCAAACCATCAACACCAAGGTATTTAACTAAAAGACCAAACCACAAATAACCAAACTAATATAAGTAAAGAAAGTAATTCAACCTTATGAAAGTAACCTAGTTATTTTCCTACTCCAGTAACTAATGAAACCTAACTAGTTGAGCTTGAATTCTCAACACATAATGGAAAAAAGAAAATGGGTAAATCAACTTTCAAAACCAAATCAAAGAACAAAAAGGACAAATAAGAATCTTTGCAAAGCCCCCAAGAAAATAGTTGATGATAACAATCTCCAGTAAATTAACTACTGCCTTCTAAGTTAATAGTTGCCCAACTACTACCTTTTAGAAGTAGTTAGTTGATTTTCTACCAACCCTTCTAAAAATCAACTGAAACTAATGGGTGTCACCTCCAAATGTGAAAGTACTAGTAGGTAAATCTACTATCGATAATTAGCATTATTGGGATACCCCTCTAATAAAAACTAATTTACTAAGGTAAAGGTAAAAAACTAATTACCATCCTTTTACATTATTCCCTCTCTACATTAGATTCCACCCCTAGAATCATGCCCCACACTTGGTTAATATGTCAAGGGGGTGGTGGTACTATCACATGAAGGGGACAATAAGGGCTCCAAGCTAGAAAAGGAACATCAATTCTAAATTTACTACCATTTAGTGACAATAATTACCATCCCTTAAGAATAGGAAATTTAATTATCTCTTTGGAAATCTAAAGAGAAGGGATGTAAATAAAACCTAAAAACAAACACCACAAGAAGTAGGTAAGAACATGGCATCCCTTGTTGCACTCATTTCCACCTTGCAACAAGGAATGCCCTTGGACTTCCCTCCTTTAATACCTTGCTACATGCCAAATCCAAGGGGTACAAACCTTTCTATAACTTGATTCCTATCATATTTAAAAAACATTAATTCATTTTTTAAAACCATGTTACAAGTAATGATTCAAATACACAATATATTGTCTTCAAAATCCCCACATATCATCTTTGCATTCCCATTTCCCAAAGGTATTTAAGTTTATTTTACCAAACAATCATCCACTTTCACCTCCTCCAAGTTTTCATCTATCTTCTTTATAAATCTTTTTAACCACACAATGAATCCCCCAATTCCCTGGATTAGATGGGCCTCCCAATTTCCTCCTCCTTTGGTGGCAACCATCCTTTAATCTTTCTAGCAATTAACTAAATGTGGTGGCGAGTTAGTTGTCGCCACCTCCCTTTAAAACTATCTAATTTTGGCAACTTCACCTCCTAAATAACTAAAAAATGATAAATATTAATTATTTGCCATCAATAGCTATGAAGTTACTAAAAGGCCTTTGAAATTAAATAATTATAATAAGCATCCCAAGAATTCTTGCAACTTCAATGTAATCCCCTCCACCATCTACAAAATATAATATAGAATGGAAAACCACACTCCTTTCCCAATCTAGGCCATGGTGTGTTTCATGAGTGTGAATTGTTTATGATTCACATGCACCATTTTGGTTTTAATTTCATTAATCACCCTCTTTTTCAATTTGTTAAATTGATTTCACATGTAACTCAACTTAACGAGTTCATTATAGTCTTGTCCCAAAGCTTTCACTTTTCTTTAAAAGCTAAGGAACACAACTTGAGTTTGCATTATGCCATAAAATCAAGAATCAACAAGGTTTTTTACCCCCAATACCATTTGACAAATTGGTGCATCAAGGTAGATGTAAGTTAGGGTGGCTCAAAACCCAATCCCAAAAATCCATATTTCAACACTATAATGGAAAAAAAATGTTAAAAACCAATGTTGAGTGGGCCCTATGTGATGATTAATTAATAAAGTCCATATGAAAGGTTGCCCATCTAGAAAACCCTTTAACATACATGGAAGGGGAAAATAATATAAATCCAACAAAAAATAATCAAGATTGGGTCTTTTGAAAATAAGGTCCAAATCTAGTCATTCAAAAGTCCATAATTATTTGTGGGTTAAAGTTTTTATTGTAATTTTTTTTTCCCCATCATGTATCATATATTGAGTCCTTATAAAAAATACTGAGATGAGATCATAACAGAAAATGCATTTGAATGTTAATGCAAAACCCATATTATAGTCCATATGTCCATTTTAAAAGTCCATTACTCTATAATTGATGTATGTTTATTGAATTTCAACCTTCAATAAATATTTTTATTCAAGTTGGCAATCTTAATCCATAAATATTTTTGTAAAATTGATGATGTTACAATGTGCTTGTGACATTTTAATATAGTACACTTTGTAAAAAGTCCATAAGGATGCAAAACGTGAGCCACCATAGCATCTACCCATCATTTGGTACCTAATGATCACCAAAATTTAAACAAATTATTTTTCTTGCGTATAATTTAAAAGCAAAAGGTTATGAGTGTTTCAATTTTGAAACAAATAAAATTGTGGTGTATGTGTTGTATGAAATGTGAATGTTTTCCACTATCTTTGAACCTATGGAGTATAATGAATTATGTTAAATTGTAATTAAAATGTAATTAAAAATCCAATTAACCCCATTTTTAATTCTTTTAATATTAGTTTTTGTGTTCACATTAGTTTAAGTAATTGTAGAACTCATTAGTTTGTTTGCCTAATTTATTGTTCAACTTTTCACTTTTGCCAAAAGTACATTTGAAATTCCCAACACTACAATATGAGGAATTGTACTAATAGACATTCAAAACAATGGGTCTATAACCATGTACCAACTCCACCAATCCCCCACTTTGCAAAATGGCAAAAAACATTCATCTTATAATCAATTCTCATACACCCTAAAATAGATTCCCACATTATATTTCCTTCCATTCATTCAAGGAATTCTCCCTCACATTATAGAAAAAATTGACAAAAAAGTTGTAATCCCATTATCTTCTAAGCTTTGGAACCTCAGATTTGTCATCATTTACATTTGGCAAGTGTGGTTGTTAAGGAACATTACAACATCGCAAGAATAACACAACTACAATTTCTTTACAAGTTTTCAAGTCCTCGTGCAATAGAGATAGGATAATGATACACAAAGCCAAGGATGAAATGCATTTGAAACCTTCTTTTGAATCCCTCATGAATGATGACATCCGACTTTTTTTAAAGCTAGCAACTATTGCTTATAATATTAAATTAAAAGCGTTTGGGGTTTTAGATTATTTCCTTTCATTCTTGAGGACATATGAAGAGAAGAAAACACACAACATATTGTCTTTAATGTCTAACCCTACGTTCAAGAGTCTTCGTCTTGTTTCTTCATATGTTGGTAAATAGTAAAAAAAATTATTATTGAAAAGTATGATATGAGAGCGTTGTATCCCATGCTAGTGAAGTCATACAATCACTTACATCTTGTTGGAGATGTTGCTTTTGTTTTGTAATCAAAATGCTGATCAAAATTGTGGACTATATATTTTCCAGATGACTGACTACAACACTAAAACTGTAAAGGAAATTGTAATAAGGGAGTTGTTGGATTTTAGGAGGTTTTATGTGGATGTGAAAGATATAAAAAACCTTTTCCAATGGTGCAAGAAACATGAGTCTAGATTCCTTGCAATTGGCTTTCTTGCAAAACAAATCTTAAGAATTGTAGGTTCCCAAATTGAGACTAAACACATTTTTTCTCTTGCTAGAATTTTGACAAGTCTTAAGAAATATTGGTTACAATTTGAAATTTTTAGATAAATTAATTTTTGTTAGTCAAAATTGGCCCAATGATTTTAGGGTAGGATGTAATATGCCATCAACCTTGGTGAAGTTCATAGAGAAGGATGAAATTGTAGAGTTGGAGGAATTTGAAGGGGAGTTTGAAAGGGAGGAAATTGTAGATATGAACTCTTTATATTAAAAAAATTATTTTCCATCATTCATTAATTTACTAGTTCATCATTTATTATGACTATAAGAAAAGAAACACAAAAAAAAACCCAAAAAAGAGAGTAATTTAAATATATATATATATTAAAAAAACCTTGATTTATGAAATTTGACTTGTGAGAATTGCCCTTGAAAATTGGCGGTTCAAAATTCTATGAGACATGCCGATCCTAAAAATTGCCTAATTGATTTTTTTTCTAAATTCTGAAAATTGGGGCAATTCTGAAAATGGGAAATTTAAAAAATAAATAAAATGGAGCAGTTTTTAGAACTTGCCCCCAAAAACTGGAACCGATGATTCTCACACAAAAATGAGAACTGCCCTACACTAGTTTAAACCTCATTCTTCAAATTTCTAAACCATGTGTTTTTGGTTTGGCACACTTTTTCAAATTCAAGAACCCACATGCCAGGTTCAAAACTGGGGTTTGGTTCCATGTAAAGTGAACACATGAAAATGGTTGCTCTTGATTAGTCAGCTTTGATGTTGGACCTAGGTGATTGCATTTAAATAGTCTCTTATCTTATATTGTCCCATTTGTCCTGTTTATGGGCAAGGATTGAGAAATAATTAGTACAATTTGTCAGATGCGATAACCATTTGTAGAGGCCCACATAAGGGGTATGGGTGAAACTACTCTATAAAACTTAAACATGTGTTCAAGAATTGTTATATACGATTTTGGTTTCAGTTATGTTTCTAGCAAAAGCCTAGTTCCATAGCTGATTAATGTATTGATTCCACCAAAAGGATGTTGGATTGGATCTGCCTCACAAGAACATGAACCCCTTAGGTTTTACATTGCAAATGGGGAACTTGCCAACATTGGTAAATAGGTATGCACAGGAATTTTCTCCCAAAGGACCAATAAAAATATATGACCAACGTTAATTGGCCAATGAAAATCATTGGCGCATGTGGTGACATTTGATTGATCTTCATTATAATTGTGCAATGTGTTATGTTTATAAGTTGGATGGGGAAATATTGGACGTGATAGACACCAATAGGGAGGCAGTGTGGTGGATCTGCCCATATGGGGTGTGGTGGATCTGCTCTAAAGCAGACACATGAAGAAGACAGTAAGTAATTGAATAAATCAAAATCTGCCCATTGCTGCTCTTTGATTTTTGATTGACTTCCTTCCCTCTTTGGTAACCTTATTGTCAGTCTTTGCTTCACTTTCATCATCGTCAAGAAGGCTCCACTTGGTTTGGTCTTTGGCAGCAATGACATCAAATTATGCTCACTCCAATGTCAGGAATAAGTCAAGATCTACTGAAACTATCAGGTTGATGACTGTTGGGGCACAAAACAAACCAGTGCAATGGGCGGTCATTAGCAATCCCACCTGATATCCGGCCATTCTCAAAGCTTATTTTTCAAAGACAAATATTGGCAGTTCTCAAAAAATGCAAAAAACCAGTTCAAACTTCCAATATATAATTGCAATTCTCTAAAAAATCTAAGAACTGGTCAAATAAACTCCTACAAAAGTGCCATGTCTTTGCCAGTTACATGATCAAACCCATAGGTTCTTTGTGGGTTCTTGAAAAAATCAGGACCAAAGGTTATTTTATTCTGAAAATTTTCAAAATTTTGAAATTGGAGGTTACTTAATTTCCAAATTTCCAAAAAAAATTGGAACCAAATATTTAATGGATAATAATGCTACCCAACACAACATGCAAACAAAGAACACAAAATAATGTGACAGAACCCTGTCTGTTAATATGAGAGCACCTTCAGTAAAATTTGAGAATGACGTGTAGAAACTCCAAATTCTTGCTAAAAGCTGCATGCAAACTTTCCATGCAACATGGAAATACTATTTCACTGAGTCAACTCTTCAACAGAATTCAAGAAACCAAATTGAACAAAACTATTAAGTGGCCACAATCTTTTTCCTTTGCACCTATGGACAACAAGCCTTGGATGCTATTACAACATTTAAGTGTTAGTTCACTGAAGTTAACCCCTTAAAATAATTCAAGGCTGCCATTCTTAACAATCGGATTAGCCATGTAGAGTTTTTTTTCAACCCGAGGCACAAGCCTGTTCCACCAACCATTTTGAACAATAATATTATAACCTGTATACAGTCACAGTTAAAAACTCCACCTCTGATCCACCAATTTTTCACGTCCTATTGGATCTGCTGCTAAGTAATAGTGCTCCCCCTTACACCTAAATTCTGCACACCTGCCAGCACTCCCATGTGCTCTTTCCTGCTTATTTTGCTTCATTGTTTCTCTGAGCATTTCAATGTCAGGAAATTAAGTTAACATCAGCCTTTGTATCGCAGGTTGACGACTTTCGAGGCACAACACAACCTGCAAAAAAAACTGAACCGCTGAACAAAATCCCTAAACCATAAAACCCTACACTACTGCAAAACCCTTAAAGCCTATACTCTACTCCTTACCCTAAACCCTATACCCCTGCAGAGACCCATGTGCTTGTTTCTGCCCATTTTGCTTCATTGTTTCTCTGCACATCAGTAAACAGTAGCTAGGACTCAAAAAGCCTAAAGGTGCATTCACACTTGGTGTCAGGGACTCCATTGTTGAGTCCCCTAACACCATGCTAGTCATTTAGGACTTACACCCTACGTACCATGAACATTTTATGTTGAATTAACATTCACTTAAAATTAAGCTATCACCCATTGAACATTGGGTGCCACCTAGGATGCCACCTAGATTTTCACTTAACACTGACTTAACATCAAGTGTGAATGCACCATAAGTTACCTGACTTACCTTAAATCTGGTTGTCGGTTCAGATCATTGTTAGGTCTTGTTCGCTGCTACTATCTGGATTAGCATTATTTGTCCCTAACAAATTATGTTGGGAAATTTTCAAGATTTCTTGTTTTTCAGTGTAAATTCGACTATTTCTTCTTAGGGAAAATTCACTTCGACTAGAGGTGCTTTTACAAATTTTATGTTCAAGAACATTAGAAGGTTAGTAAACTAGTTAAAATAAAAGCTTTGTAGATGTAATGATGCTACAAGTACAAGCAAATAGGTAAAAGACACTATATTTGACAAGCACTATTAAAAACTTACACCACATAGGCAATACAAAGTTTAACAAGTTTTTAAAAATAAAAATCATTGTGTTTTATTTTATGAATGTACTTAGATCCTTTTTATGTTGAGCAAACAATGAAAGTATAAAATTTCCAAGATTACTTTCCCATTCAAGCTTTGTCTATTACATCATAAACATATTAAACAATGGCATAGGCTAAAAAATTGCACAATGTTTTGTTTAGGATGAACTTCCCTTACCATATTTGTTATTATGGCACAAAAACATTCAATGTTCTTTGACCCAAAAAAAAACATCTTGGGAGGACAAAAACAATTTTAATTTTTTTGGATAAACGATTTTCATGGCCACTCTAATTCAATCACAAAACGAATCCATTCAACCTTGCATTTGGATGTTATTTTGACAAAATATCAAAGAAAATATATTTCAACAGATGAAAATTTAACTAAATAAATTTTTCATATTTTTTTGAACAAAATCAATCACGCATCCATAAATCCAACCGGTTTTCTAATCCATGATCCATAATTTGAAATAACCTTAGAACCAAGGTGTTTTTTGGTATTTTTTAGTAAGGTAGGTTAGTGACCATCCACAAGAGGACTTAACCAAATTTGTCCATAGACCAAAGAGGAAAGCAAAAGGATTTAGGAATCTTGTTATGTTTTGATGACATGCTAAAATTGTTGTCTAAGTCCAATGGCTTTTGGGCCATTGTGTCCAAAAAACTCTTTTGTAGAAGTTGCAATGGTTTTTTTTTTTTTTTTGATTTCCAAGTAGCAAAATTCACCCAAAAACAAAGTTGTTCACAACCACATTAGTTGGTGAGTTAGATAAATGATATTAATGACCACATAAAGACCATCTTTGTATAAAACAATTGACTTCAGAAATTCTGTATTGAATGTTTTTGGATGTTAATATAACATTGCATCAAAATGTGTAATTATGTACATGCATGCATACATACATACATATTAATGAATTTATATTTAATATATAGGTATAATTCCATTTTCAATATTTCAGAAGAAGAATGATGAACATTATGAAAGCCCTAATGAGCTTCAAATTAAAGCATTGAAAAATGAAAATAATGGTGGGATGGGATGGTCATTTGTAACTAGGGTAAGAAATTAGTTTCTTCAATCAAAAACCTAAAATAACACATCTCATTTGGACAAGTTGTGTGCATTCACATTGGGTTGTATAGATGACCAATTTCAACTATCACAAATTATGTAGTATAACTTTTAGACCAATGAATGAATGCTATAACTTATTTCTCCAAAGGAGCCTTTTCAAATGACATTGAATATAAAATGCAATGTTTATCATGCAAATTTGGGTTCATTTTTCTTTCAAAAAAACATAATCATTACTCAAAAAATATTAACATTTTGAGCAAAAAAACCATGGGTTATGACAATATATGCCTTTTGAAACTTATTAACATTCAAATTTCCCAAATATATACAAATTAATGTAAAGAAACCCAATTGCTTCAATTTAAGTATGCAAGTATAAACACAATTTGGTAACATAATCATCAACACTTTGTTTTATATTTCAAAATTATTATGTTATTAAAAAAAGGCCCATATTTTGCCTATTTTGTTCATGTTTTCATGTATACGTAGTTGAAGTTATGTTTAGGGTTGTTTTGTTATAAATTGTTATATCTTTTGTGCCCATAAATAATAATTATTATTTTTCTTGAGGTAGTTTAATGCCCATGACAAGCCAAGTTGACTAAAAATAAATTGTCAATTTAAGCAATATATATTGTATATTTATTGTGATGTGCAAGGTCTCATTGCTTCCAAAACATGGCATAAAGTTTTTTAAGAATTTAATTTTGCCATGGATAAATTTAGTCTCAAAACTAAGCTTGAATGCCATGCCTACCTCTTGTTTTGACTCACAATGTTTTTTTAACCCATCCATTCAAACACATTAAACAACTTTAGAAGGGCCAAATGTACAATTAATCACTTTTCATAACAAATTAGTGAAGCTTGTGATATTGGCTCAAGTGTGAACTAGTTACACAACTATTTTTTCCTTTGAAAATTATAAAAGACCCTTATCTGGACACGCTTTGCTTCTTCCTGAAATGAGCTGTTTGTTAACTTCGATGCTTCTGTGTCCAAAAGATCATACTTTTGTTACTGGGATTTGTGTAATTTGAAGTGCCTATTTAGAAGCCTTCTGTAGCATGCCACATTCAGGGCATCATTCATTCTGGAGATAGCATGTCAGTGGACACTGGACAATATGCCACTGGATGTTAGCAAGACTAGTGCATTCCTTTGTGCGATTAAGTTGTCACTCACTTGTGGTGACTCCTTGGGCAGTTGGGAGAAAGAAAGACAGGTTATCAGATTTCAGAAAGAATTCTTTGATTCTATTGAACTCTTGGCATCAGATACTGTGAGTCTCCACAACCATGCAGACTTCATTTTTCGTCCCACTCATTTTTGAGGAATTCTGAGCAAGTGTTACTGTGAGTTCACTTTTAGGGAATCTCATGGACATTTCCTATTTTAACTGTTGCTGGTTTGAACTTACCATAAGGGGCAAAGCCATTATGCATCAGAGATTGAATGGCACAACTGGGTAAGCTTCTTTTCATCTTAGCTTGTCCCTGTGAAAGCAAGCATCTAAGCCAAGGCATGTAGAGGCCTACATAAAGACCAGTGGTTCGGGCCTCCTGCACCCTGAAAACATCCTTTAAGCTCCCCAGTCAACTCAACAATACACAATACAGGAGTCATATGGTGATCAGGGATCACTTTGTACTCAGCTCCAGATTCTTAGAGTTCAATATTCGATACTATGTCCCAGTAGGGTATGTACTGTTCCCAACATAGCAATAAGCCCAAACACTGCTTACGTTGTTGGTCAAGAGTTTGATGGTTACTGCAGGACCTCAAAAAGCACCGGGTTGCAAATCACTACAAAGCTGGTGTGCTGTGCATGATGCTGAAATCACACAACTAACCGATAAGTAACATATCTGCCAGCAGTTTCACTGGGTCGAATAATCTTCACCACATGGCCCCGCTTGAGCCCATAGTACCGTGCAACAGGGTCACTTTCTTGCATTCGTGGAAGCTGCCAAACATACCAAGAGAAAGGTAAACCTAGGCTGCTAGTAATCAGCATCAATGAAACAGTCTACTGTCTAAAATAGGGAACACATCAAGGGCAAGCAAAGCCTCTAAGTATGATTCTGTGGTCAAGAAATAAAGAGACTACATGAGTGTGTCCATACTGAATGTGTGCCTTTGGAGAAGTTTGGCTGGCAAACTAGAGAAACTGGAGCTGTACAAGACACTGACTAAGAGCAGCTCCAGAAGTGCTCAGTATGTGGCCCAGCAAAATAAAAATGGATGAAGAAAAGTCAAAACATATCATTTTTGGCCCAGCATTTTAGCACAGGATGCTGAGGCTGGTAAAAGGTGCAACAGAGCCCAATAAATATGATTCAACTGCTGCTCCCTGTTTCTGACAGGCCAACCATAATGATTGGTGCAGGTGGTTTGCTATTAGTAGTCTCCCACCTATTTGCAGTCCCAGTTTTTATTTTATGGGTGGGTTTGGAAAAAAGTATAAAACTAAACTTGGATGTGAGAAATATTTTGTTGGGTCAGATACTGAGCACTGCTGGAGTTGCTCTAACTCAAACACCTTATGTCCTCATATGAATCCCAAGTCATAAAGATTAAACATAGACTGTTCTTGGTTTCTTTGGAAATCAAAGAGTTACAGCCTAAAATTAGGTGACTTCTACATGGCATTGTCAGTGTTAAGAATTGTAGCATCCTATGAAAGCTCCAAAGCCCAACACTAAACAATAAGACCTCAAGGTGTGATCCTGGCAAGACCTTACCGCTTAATGACTCTTCCCAATATCATTACAATAGAAAGTGAAACTGTAGATCAAATCCATGATTTCTTTATGTTTAGAGTTGAAGTCAACTTTATTAGGTGAAAAAGAACAGTTAAAATACCTGGGTCTCTTTGACAGTGTAACGCTCTAACAAAGCCTTCTTCTCTTCAGGCGAGAGAATTTCATGGGCTGGCACAAGTGCATGTTCTTTGACATTCACCAGCAATTCTGACTCCTTCACAATCATCCATCAGCATTGTGAATTCCACATTTTAGTGAACATCATTTGGGCTCTAGCTATCATAAGACAACTCCCCACAAAAAGTTGTGTGCAACATCAGTATGTGAATTTCAAGCAACAGTTCTGCCAAAGCCAATTCCCAAAAATGGTAATCTTGCCAATCAGAATCATAGACCATTCTGCAAACAAAGAAAGTGCACAAGGAAGAGCACCCGAAACACTTCAAGATGATACTTGCTTGACATCTCACTGATGAGCTGCCTAGCAGAGGGAGTAATATCCTGCTGCACCACCAATATAGCCCTCTGCACATTTTCAGCCATCAGCCTTGTGTGATATGTCTTGATAGTCTTCAACGCCACCTTAGCTTCATCTGGAAAGAAGACAAAAATCTGGATGGCACCAACACTTTGTTAGCAAATATCCACAAATCATCACTCATCCCATGTGGATTTTGCAACCACAATCATGTCAGTACTTTGTGCTGGTGATGGAAAGAGGTTACAAGTTGCCCATGTTTTCTCAAAACTGATCGCAGCCAGTTAGGTCACAAAACTGTACAGGTTTGTGATGTGTGGAGAAAATTAGTGAAGACAAAAAAACCAGCCTCCAGAATCAAAACAGAAGACAAAATGTAAAGGAAAGAACTGAAGACATTTCCAAAACCAGCCTTGTTTCTAGAGCTATTGCCAAATCAGTACATGCATGTGAAAGAATTGCCAACAGAGGGACTTTCAGCATTCAACAGCATCCAGTTCACGACAACTAAAACTACTCATTTGATCCAAAAATAGTTCGATATGTTAAACCTTCAACAACAAGGTCAGCATGCCATTACGCATCTTCGATACATGCTCCACTTCGTAAATGCATACATATTGTGAAGTTGGCGGGGTTCCATTGTTCCATACCTCTGAAAACTCCTGTCCACACATAAGCCTCTAGCTTCCGCATTCACCCTCTTTGAAGCCCTGTTGACTGCGAAGGAAAAAACAGTCAAGTCCATGCCCGAACTTACTTACATGTTCAGCAGCGTTGGATCGCTTGGCTTTCCGAATGACGAGATGCTCACGCTTCGGCTCCTCGCCATATTTCTCACGGAACTCCTCTTTAGTCATTGCCACCTCGAATTCTGCAACCTCGTAGTCCCGGTCCCTCAGCATCTCCATCACAGTCTTACGTATTCTGTAAAACCGCGTGATCTGCACCTCCAGCTCTTCGCTCGTCATCGTTGTTCCGGCTCGCTCCGCCATCTTTACCAGCGCTCTCAACCTACGGCCGCTGCTCATTCCTTGGTCTTATACAAACCCTAACAACCCGCGATCCATCTCCCCCAATTCCCACTCAATTCGCACGAAAATGAAACAAAATCAAAGACGGAGGTTCTTTGAACCACCTCCAAGACAGTTACGAGAAACAGGAGAAGGAAAAACAGCGGCAACGTACGCGAATTGCAATGATTGCGCGCGTGAAGATGACGCCCGCGCGGAATGCCAGCACGAAAGCGAGAGAGGGTGGGATACAGACGGCAGACTGCACCTTGCTACCGACTGCTACCTCCTTTGGTGGGTAAGTACCTACTAGTTGGAGTTTGCAATCTAGTTCACACCTACAAAGATAATCTTTCCCCCTTTCTTCGAAAAGGAGAATTTTTTTTTAAGGATAACCAAGGATGCATGCCAAATATTGAGTCAATTTTCCTTTTTTAGATTTTAGTTTAAACATCAATGTTCGTTTGGTTTTAGATTTTATTTTATTCAAAGATTTAATGTTAGTTAACAACGGTTATTAACACCATGTTAACATCAATGCCATGTCATATGTCACTTAAGATTTAATTTTAATTAACATTTTAATTGTGGATTGGTGGTTAATTTAACATCCTTAACATTATCTTAACATTAGAATTAACACCAAGTGTGACCATATTTTTAACTACCTCTAATGATCTCACTTATGGCCCAAACACATAATGTTTAGGATCCTTAAGGCCCAACCACACTTAGTGTTAAGGTCCTATACCTAACATTGCCCTAACATCAAATTAAGGCCAAGTAGGCTTACCTTTCAATGTTTAACAACCCTTTTGGCGTTTGGAATCATTGTGTTAACATTGTCATCACATAACAAATCCACACCAAAGTGCTGACTATTACATACCATTGCCCTATCATTATGAAGTAATCGAGCATGTCTAGACTTGTGAGAAAGAGATAAACCTTTCTTTTTCCTTTCATTCTTGCATATCCCTCCTTTGCTCATTCTTTTTGGAGGTCTTCACGCAACTTTCCGTATAATTTTGCACATTATTTACAAATCTTTTATGCAATGCGCATATGTTTTTGTAGTTTTCTTATAAATGCGCATCATTTGCAACTTTTTGACACACAATTTGCAACTCTTTGGTGTTTTGGTATTTCAAGGTGCAACAAGGAAATTGGATAGCTCTCCATCAATTTTCTTCAACAAAAATTTTCAACAATTTATAGGTATGGATTCATCTTCTTTTATCTTTGTTGTAGTTCTTTCTATAGCTATCTTTTTTTGCAACTTCTATGAATTTTTTTCCCAAGTTGTTTTGTAGCTTTCTCTACTCACAAAATGATCTCTTTCTATAGATGTTTTTGAATGTTGTTTGCAAGTTGTTTCGCAACTTTCTTTGCATGTTTTTTGCATATTTTAAACACATTATCTACAACCTTTCAATGCATTGGTTTTAGGGTTCGACAAGCAAACAAAAGAACTACTACTCTCCACCAATCTTCTTCATACTTTATAGGTATGAATTTCATTTCCAAATTCCAAGTTTTTTCAAATCAATATATTCTAGGTCTTGTAGATTTTTTTCTTCACCAACCATTAGACCTATAACTTTCTTGCATCTATTGCAAACCAAGCTTTCAATTTTTTCAACTCAATCTACTATAAGTATTGTCAATTTTGTTGTAGATATTTCAATCCCATTTTTTTCTTCACCAACCATCAAACTTGTAGCTCTCTTGCACTATAACCATGTTTGTCAACTTTAATTTATTTTGTTTTGTTTGTGTAGGATGAATTAGTATCAATGGTCATTAATGTTTGGTGTTTTTATCGTTGTGGTTCAAGCTTTACAATAGCTCTCTATGGTGCCTCCATCATACTTGCAGTTCAAATCATGTATCTTGTTTACATTTGTTACAATATATGACCACAACTTATCATGCAACTTATTAGCAATTAACAAGGAGTTGGGGCACTAGGTGAAGCCACGATCAACTACTTGGTTCAGCCATTTTTTGTTGACTAAGTATGATGACTATAAGTGGATTCAACATTTTTAAATGTCAAAAGACACTTTTTTAAATATATGTAACTAGATGAAGCCTCTAATTTCAAAGCAAAATACAAAGTATATTAAAGCAATCTCAGTTGAAATTTAAGGTTCATGCACAATCTACAAACTTGCACAAGGTGCAAATATCTTAACCTATAGTGAGTTATATGCCATTGGGCATTCTACTATAGGTCTTGTGTTTTGGGAAATTATGATGGCAATCAATGTAGTGTTCAAAAAATTGATCACTTGGCTTGTGGGTGATAAGATGTAGTCTATCATGATGGGTTTTAAAAACTTATGTGGCATGTGTAGTGTGATGGGTGCCATAGATGGAACACATATTTGTATAGCAAAATTAGTTGGTGGTTTTTTTAAGGACTAATATTATCACAAGACTAGGGGCTACAACATTGTGGCTTAGGTTGTGATTAGCAATCAAAAAAGGTTCTTAGATATATATGTGGGATTGCCTAGGAGTGTGAATGACTCTTGTTTGTTGAGAAAATCTAGGTTGTATTGAATAGCACAATATGGGGGACTAGTTGACATGGTTGTTGGATCACAAGATGGAATGCCTCCATATCTACTTTGTGACAAAGGTTACCCATTACTTTCATAACTTATGACCCTGCATAAAGAAAAAGGGGAACAACACTCAATTTTGGAACTATTGTACAATCGTAAACGCAAAAGGGGGAGGGCTGCAATTTTACTAACATGTATACAAGCAGTTGTAACCATTGCTTTGTTTTATACATCTAAAATTTTAAGGAAAAAAAATCTCCAAATGGCATGATTTTCACACATGTTAATGAATATAATTTCATGTTCATATCTTGAAAGTTTGAAACAATTTCATGAACATTTGAACCTTCAAAAAATATATTATATCGATGTAACCATTGTTTATTTGCTTAAGGTGTTGATTAAAAATTCATTTTAAATACATTTAATGAATATACTTTACACAAAATTTAACCACATAACATCATAGTGGAATATTTTATATCAAGACAATTGAAAAAGATGGGTGGTTGGCATCAATTTCACTTTTTAAACAATGGGTGAGTATTTTTCAATCTGTGCAATACAAAGATATGAATGGTAATGAAACATTTAAAAAATCTTTTAAAGAAATGCATATATGATTAATCTATATGAATAAAGTACATTTAATCTAGAAAATCGATAATTCAAATGGTTTTGAGGTATGGAAGTTTAATAAAAACTAATTTATTATATTATTTGTAAAATAATCACATTTGAATTCAAATGGATGACTTTAAGGTTTTCATTTACATATGGGCAGCGGGCTTTTTGAGTGACATTGAGGTTTGAGTGGAAGCAACAAGAATTATGGCAATGAAACCCAAGCAACAAAAAAGAACTTGCAAGTTGTGGCAATGGTGGTAATGTTTGACAACGGGATGGTTCGAATTTGCTAAAAGCATTAGGGTAGCAGTTACTACATTTGAAAAGAGGGAGGAAGTTGTGAATGAGATTTAAGGTTGGTTACAACTCCGTTGTGATGTTAGGATCAGAAAAGGGGGCATGGAAGCTTGCACCTATGGTCGTATTCCACGTAGGAAATATAACAAAGTGAAGAAGGTTGTTTGGGAATGTATGAAGCAAAGTACAATTGTAGAGGAGAACATAGGCAATGATGAAGGTTCAAATGTTTTCTACATGCCTCTTGAAAGCCATGATCGCAACTTCCATAGTGAAAGTCCTAATCGTAGCTTATGTTATGGTAATGTTGATGTTGGATGCTCTCGGCAAAGTTTGCCTAAGCATCAAAGTAAAGATCAGAAGTTGGACGAGATCATAAACTTGCACAACATCATACTTGATCAACTACTTTCCTATCCATGGCCTTGCCCAATACATGGTCACTCCTAGGAAAGGTCAATGAGATCGACACCTCATTTGCAGAATAGGTCAACAAAGGAAACCTTCCAAATATCACTACACCAACATTCATGCAAGCAACAACAACCAAGCATATCTTAACGACACGTCAAGGGCTTTAAAAGTAAAGTTTCATTTTGTCACTTCACACTTAGGGTTATGTTGCATTAAAATGTTTTAGGCTAAAGTTATCAAATGCTTAGACATTTTGAAAACTCATGGCTTTTCTATGGGTTTGGTTTCTATGCAAAGGGAACATGGGGACACGAAAACAAAAATGCATTGTCGGGATCCAAGAGGACTAGCAAAATATGGTCCACCAATATGAAGATGTTGAGTACTGGAGGTGGTATGTAGGAAAATGAAAAGCTAACACACGAAAGAGAGTCGAGAATTTTCATATGCAACAAGTGACTTCACTATCATCAATGTAAGCAACGCAAGTGGCTAAAGAATGCATCCTCCACAATTTGATGGAGCAAGGGGCCACTAAAAACCTTGGTAGTTATGGTAGGAAATCGCAAAAAGTTAGTGTCAAAATTTCATGGAAACTTATGATGTATACTGTATACCAAATTTCAGGGTTAAATTTTGATGTCCAAAACCAGATCATTGAAATTGTCCCATCCATTGATGAAGAAAATTGTTCCTTAATATTTGTTTGATTTGAGTTTTATAAAACACGGTCACAAGGTTGTGACAAACTTGCAATCAAGAATTACTAGTCAACTCACAGGCTCAAGGTAATCATAATTAGTGATTGCCAAGGATATTATAAATGCACCTTTGCAACTTCTAAAAATTGCAACAATTATAGGGGTGTGGTTAAAATGTTCGGCATTGATAGTGGCAATATTAAGAAGGGGATGGAAAGATGTATTTTACTAAACAACGAAAAAGGAGCTTTCTAGATCAATTACTAGCAAGCAATACGTTCAGATGCATTGCCTCTGAACATTTGTGAGACGGTTGTTCAATGGTGGACATCAAAGACTATAATCTCTCCAAATTCCAAGGATATTGTGAGAAAGCGTATGGGAGTCAAGGAATACATAAAACATGCCAAACATTTTTTTCAAGTGTCATAAGTAAATTCCATTCTACTCCCAACTTTCTAAACTTGCTAACTAAGAGCTTGCTTATATGCTAAACAAGAAACTTGATATGAGTTTTTTGCCTTTTCTTACTATCAAACGGAATTTTTTTACAAGATTACAAGTTGTTGTAAAATTTTCAATTTTGTTGTAAAAAAGGTTAATGGAATGCCTATTGTAGAAGTTCCACTTGTTGCATAATTCAATTTTAATTATGTTGTAGAAGAAGTTTCTACAATGTTTGTTGCAAAAGTTTGAATTTTGTTGTAGAAGTTTTTGGGTTGCTTGTTGTAGGACAATGCTTAAAAACTTGTGTGGGAATTAATCATTGCCACATCATTATTATTATGATTAAGGAATCTCTACAAGGTGTGCAATCCACTCACTTATAGTGTTATTGCTTTTGTGCTTTTGCAACTTGGTCAATTGCTTAAGGTTCATACTTTGCTATTATTTTTATTCTTGTGTGTTTTGTAGCTTGTTCAATTGCCCAAGGCGTGTAATCATCTTGTTATGTTGCTTTTGTTGTTTGTTCAATTGCTTAAGGTTACTTTGCAAAGTGAGTGAGTTGTAGATATGTGTTTATTCAAGTAATGAAATGTCTTGGTTGCTTTGTAATGAATCTAGAAATCAATGTAATGAAATCCCACTCCTTTAATCCTTTTATGTTAAGTAGTTAAGTAGAGTAAACAAGGACTTAGGAATGAAAAGGGGTGGCTAATTGATTTTCAAGTGCTTTGGTCTTTTACACTTGTTGTTTTCCTTGACTATTGGACTAAATGTTCATGTGTTGAGTTTTGCTTACTTAAGCACTCTTAATCAAAATTATTCATTAGGGGTGTTTTTGCTTTGAATGAAAGGGGGTGTGACTACTTTTGTGATGTTTGGGTCATTTGCAGAATGTCTAACTTTCCTTGGATACTAACACGAATGCTTAATCACTGGTTTATATGCATTGATAAGTACTTTTAGGATTAACAATGGTTATTAGGAGTGTTCAAATGCTTTAATTGAATGCCATGACAAGGAGTTTATTACAAAGGATTACTCTAAAAATGGTCATAGGGGTTTTCCATATTAAGGGGCAAATATTAAAAAATGCACATATTTGTATCCATTCTGATTTTTTTTACAACAAAAATTAGTTGTAGAGGTGCCACTTGAATAGAACAAGACAAATGTGAATGTGATTACTTGAAATTTGACTGGAAAATTGAGGTGTGACTAACCTTTGAATTGCTTGGATCCGTTGTAAAATTATATTAAGTTTTTGGATGTTCATCAAAGTGCACACGTTGAAGGCCAAGGTCTTTTTTTCATGGGTTTGAATTTTCATTGAACATTAGATTGTCCATTGCAAAACCATTTAGTGTTTTGTAGAATGCTGAAAATATCCTTGGATGTGACTTGAATGCTTAAGTGTTATTCAAATGTAGACTTTCCTTTGGGCCTTACTTTGATGCATAGTTAAGTGCTAATGAGTGGTTAGAAATCAATTTGGGTGTAGACTGTTTTTTTTTTGAAGGGTCTGAATTCAAGTTGAACTTGTTGACCACATGTTATTTTCTAAGATGTGTCAATCTACAATTCTATATAAATATAAATTTTGAATGTGGAATTGTTAATAATGATTTTTTTTGCTTCATTAATGCAAAGGTTTATTCAAAAAATAGTGGGGTTTTGGAAATGGGGTGCCAAATCTACAAAAAGATAAACATACATCCATAATGTTTAATTTTTTAATTTTTTTACAACTTTCATGATTTTTTTGTTCAAGAACTGTAAAAGTTCACTTTGGAAATCCAATAGGGGTGTGTGTGGATGTGGGTAAAGGTTTAGGAATCCATTTTGTTGCTTATGGTCATAAAGTGAAAAGTCACATGGTGTCACGAATTTTGAATTGTAGATTGACTTGTAAACTAAATTCTAAATTAGTCACAAAATGACTTATAGAATGATTTCCAAATTGGGTCCTTGCAAAATGGTTGGAATGTACTTTGAGTGTGGATTTGTGATCTACCTACTTAATTGTTGGTTTGCATTCATTGATTGGTAGTCCTATATGTAATATAATGTGGCAATGATTAAAAATGTTTGTGCTTTGAACACTTGACATAGTTTTAAATAGTTGTGAAACTATGAAGAAAGAATTATACATATGTGCACATAGGAGCTATCGTCTTGTCAAGGTATATTATTTTCCAATGTAATAATGTGTAGTCATGAAAATCAAGTGAGATTTGAATTCATCAAGCTCATGTGTAATTCTCAATGGTGAATTTGGTTGCTTTTACTTTGAATGTTAAGGTGCTTATATTTTTAACATAGTTGCATTATTGTTGGTACTTGTAATGATGCTGAATAAATGCCCATATTTTTTGCATAACTAATTTGTGGTTGGTACCCTCAAGGACTAACATGAATTTGTGTACTTGAATTGTCGCAACCCCACTTTGAGGGAAGTGTGAGGTCGCCACTCACATTCCCGAAAATGGGACTTGGGAGTCCTTCGGGACTCCTGAAAACTCAGAGCACAATTATAGAGGCCAAAACACCTTGCATTGAGGCGTTCTTTATATCGTTGAAAAGGTCTTGAAATGTAGATGTCCAAAATGGCCTCGCATGAGTCATTTGGACATCTATAGCACAAGTTATGGTCGAAAGAAGGGTCAGGAGTCAAACTGACAATTTGACTCCCGACCACTAAAAGTCGGGAATCGACCCAATTTCGGTGCGTGCAGGTGAAGTGCGACACACCGTTGGAAAGCTCTCAACAAGAGCCACAACTTTGGTTTAGACCTCGTCCCGATCCAAGTTTGGGGCGAGGAGTTATGAGCGTCCAAAGTCCCGGGAGTCCAAACCGAGACAGTTTCAGGACTCCGCTTTGAGAGTCCCGGGAAAAGGAACCATTTGGATGCAAGTGCGGCGGAAAGTTACAAAGAATATTATATGGGGGAAGGTGGTGGCTTCCCCCAAGTCTGGGCCGTGGTGAATCAAGTGAATCCAAGGTAGCCCGTGGCTTGTCCCGACACCAAAAGGGTGTAAAATGAGTTCTAACCAACTTGTTGGTTGGATTTGGATGCAAGACCATGTAATTGAGTAAGCTTGTCCCTCTTCCTAGTCTATCCCGGAGCTTTCAGCACGCCCCTCTCACCCCCTTTAGTGTTGGAAGTGGGAGCATGCCCCGAGTCTAGATATTCCGCAATTTGAGTGACTTAATCCCAACTTGGGGCTAATTTGGGACTTGGGAGCGCGTCATGAATTTTCTAGTTGGAGTTTTATATTGCATTCAAACTAAAGCACCCTAATGTGCCTATTAATTTATTGTCCTTCCAAGCATTGAAACCTTAGTTTTTCGAAGGCTAAACAAATGGAACACTTGTTGTTGTCAATATCATGAAGAATTGTGGCACCTTCTTCAAAGGTTTAATAACATGCGAACAGTTGGAACAAGCATCCATGATAATTGCAACTGCTCGTGCTTTGAAGTGTGTGAAATGCAATAAGGAGCAGGATCAAGTCGCCAATTTGGTACATGTGGTACCAATTTTCATGTTTTTAAAGGTTTGACCTAGTTATGGACATCCATTATTTGTCCAAAAGGAAATTTAGATGAGTGACATCCTAAGAGCTGCTTAATGGGTGATTATGATCTTTGTGGTGTTGAAACCCTATCATTTTATGTAGAAGAGTATCAGTTTGTGAAGTGACTTTTCGTCCTTCTACTCCTGGTTCTACAAGGTGACTATACTTAAAAGCATGAATGCTACCGGTGAAAGAAAAATGCAAATGTATTTTTAGATGTTAGATTGCGTTTGTAATTGAAATTAAGTAGCTTGCCTCTTGTGCATCATTTACAATTAGAACTGATAAATATATTTTCCAAGCTCAAACACTCACATCCTAGAATTTTATGTCAAATTGTCATTCATTTAAACTAATGTTTAAGGATTCAACACCATGTTCAACTTAGTTACAAACCACTAGTCACTTGAAATATTGTTTCTAGCACATAGGTTATTCAAATTTAGCTTGCCTTAGCTCATTAGAAAGCTAACTACAAGGCGCACCTTGCTACCAAATCCTAAACTCTGTAATTAAACCAACAAGAAGTTATGTTATGAAACCTGAGAGGGTTTTACAAAGGTGGTGAATTTAATTTTGCTATAAACCACCAATCACTTGAAATATTGTTTCTAACACAGGTTATTCAAATATGGTTTGCCTTAGTTCATTAGGAAGTTAACTATAAGGCACACTATCCTACCAAATCTTAAGATCTGCAGCTAAACCAGTAAGGAATTATACTATCAAACCCGAGAGGGTTTTACGAAGGCAATTGGTTCAACTTGATTACAGACCATCAGTCACTTGAAATATCATTTCTAACATATACATTATTCAAATATGGCTTGCCTTAGCTCATTAGAAAATAACAATAAAGCGCAATTTGCTACCAAATCCTAAGCTCTGTAACTAAACCAATAAAAAGTTACGCTACCAAACTTAAGAGGGTTTGTGAAATTTCTCTAAAGTTCTAATCTCCCAACATTATCACTATTCACTTCCATTCCTTCAAAACTATTACAAGATTTTCATTCTACTTTCCTTCATTTTCCCATCTACCAAGATTAATCATTATTTTCCTCTTCAAAAAACTTGTGGGAACAAATATTCAAGATTGAATTGAAAATTATGTATGGGGAAAGAAAGAGCCCCCAATGATTTGAGTCCACCTTTTAAAGAGAAGGAGAAGGGAGGTGAAGGTAGATCCAAAGCTTAGTGGCCAATGGAACGTTCCAAGCTTGGTGGCCAATGGAAGGTTTCAAGCTTGGTGGCTAATGGAATGTTCCATTGTTTAATGGCCAATGGAAGGTGAAAGAAAAACACCTTTTGCCACTTTCCCCCAACAAACTTTACTTAAACCTTTAATTTTTTCCTTTAACTTTAAGTTTTTACTCTACCATGGTTATAAGCTGTTACTTACGCCTTTCTTTCCTTTTAATCCATCTATAAATTACAATTACACATCTCAATGTAACAAATCCTTCACACCTTCATTATCGATTTGATTTTGATTTTGATTTGATTTTTTTCCTCTCTTTGAAATTATGGCGTTGCACATGGTCACATCTTACAAACCCCAAACTACACAAGCGAATGAAGAACTACCTCCATAATCATTTCTAAATTTGACCTCAACACAACATCCTCATGATGAAGAACCCGAACCTTGAAAGGTGCGCGCTCGTCTTGAAGTTGAACCCCCTCGAGCTTTGTATTATCATATTTCTCCAAATTTTCGCACCCTGGTGATCTTGTTGTAAATCAAACATGTTTCTGGTGACGAACCTAAGACCGTCTATGAAAGTTGTTACGAAATTAAAGATATTTTTATCTTTACATGGTCTTTAGTTCCCAAGGTTGGACATTATCGTTAGTTGCGTGGTCAAATTCGTTGACTACCTCCTAATAGTAAGGCAGACTACCTAGTTCGCACCATTCAACGCATATCCTAAATTTTCTATAGTTATGAACTATCACTATAGCATAGCCCAAGATTTAACATGTAATCGCAGTTCTTTGTTGAGCTTATTCATAAACAAAATAAATATTTAATCATTATGAAACTCATGTTGCCATTGGCACACTATCACACTATCTATTTAATCGTTAAGTTATTTTGAATTAATCTTATGTTCATACGGCTTGAAAATTGTTCTATCTCTATTGGACTTTTCATTAACACCCCTTCAACTACTTCATGAATTTCAAACATCCTTGCTATTCACTAAATATTAGAACAAAACCAATGTTGTGTTAAACCCACAAATTCTGGTGTCTACTTTCACCTTCAACCCTCTAAAGATTTCTCACCCCTAATTACACAACAAAATTTTTAAAACTATGGTTACTAGTTTTTTGTTGAAGAAAAGAACTAACTTAACACCTTATTCACCAATAACGCATTTCAGAAAAAAAAAACAACCCCTTCATGCACCAAATGCATTCATCATTCCTTATAAAGTTATTAAAAGTCCCTAATAACTTTACCACATTCAAATAACCCTGATGCAACTTTTAAAAATTGAGATTACCACACATGGTTGTGTCGGTATAGTTCACACAATCCACTAAAATTGTTTCTTGGAAATGCATAGGTTATGAGGTAGTGGGAAGAACAAATGAAGGGAAAGAAAAGGAAGCCCCTAAAATAGATTGGAAAGAGAATGCACCAATTGACCTCATAGAATGCTTGAAGCCAAAATTGCAGTACTTTGTGTTTCATAATTATATTGTTAGTTGGTAACAATCTTAGTTCAAGGATTGCCTTTTAGAAATTCCAAAGGGAATAGTCATATCATGTGTGGATTTTTTTAAAAATTACACAATGAAAATGTAGGATGAGATCTAGTCCATGCACTAGCACAACACACAAGTTGACATACTGATGCATATTACCTATAGACAGAATCCTTCTTATGATCCATTATTTCCAAAACTAGAGTGCTAAAGGAAGTGCATTATTACCTTTCTGATGACACTACTCATGACACATTACTTGTCCAACGTGCATTCAAGTTGCATTGGGAGCACTTGCAAAGAAAAAGGTACATTCCAACTACACACATTGTTTGGAGTGATAGATATTTTGGACAATTCAAGTTATCGAGGGCATGGTACTATGTGTGTTGATATCCTAGTATTACTTCAACATGAACCAATCCCAAGGGTACTAAAATGGTGTGGAATTTTTTCACAACATGACATGGGAAAAGGGAAATGGATGGGGCAAGGTCGCTTTTGAAGCATGAAATAAGGAAAGAGCAATTGAAACCAGTGGGTCACAAGTTGCAAAACACAAATGAAATAGTTGTTTTTCTTAGGGATGAATGCAACAAATACTATGCTAACATGTTCATGCTAGAGCACACATCAACATTTTCCATGAAGTTAAAATGGGAGATGTTGATCAATCTTGACTATTTGGATGTGGTACAATAAGTGGCAGCTGTGGCATGCACCAAATCCAATCTATGTCAACTAAGGATCTTACACTCTATAATTATCACTAATTGTATTGCTTTTGTGGCGATTGCATGGGGCTTATTGGAAGTCCTCCATGTCCAGTTTTTGATCATGTGCTGAAATGGACACTAACCAAGTTGAATGTAAGCAATAACACAAAGGTTAGGGACAACATGTATGAATTTGATGAAGAAATGGAAGCAGGAATAGGGGGAGAATGGATTGCAGACAATTTGTGTCCTAGTGATAATATCGTTGTTGTATCGAATGATGATGAACATTTTTGGTTAATGTTAGTGGACAAGGGTCCCCACAAAGTGGATGATTCTTTTGAAGATGGATGGAAAAATATTTGAAGTAAAGGTGATGTTATCATATGACGATATTAATATGAAAAACTACAGCATTATGGTGGCCGCACTTATTTTTTCCGAGATGACAAGCCTACAACATTTGTACATCACCTAGATCTTACACACTTGGGCCTTAATTAGTTTTACATTTGGATGATACATCATGGTATTGTCAAATTTTTATCTCCATTTCATATTAGCCAACTACCACTCCAACAAGTGAAGTATTCAAATTAAGCTTGGGTGTCTTTAGAAATGATTTGCTAGCATCTACAAATATTGTCATTTACTCATCAAAACTGAATGAGTTTTTTTTTTTGGTTTAATTATTGAAAATATTTAAATGTTCATTCTATTGATAATTAAACAAATGGCCCAAATGTGTAGATGGGACCAAGGTGCTCTTTAATCTTTCAATGGGAACTTGGAAATGTAACTTTAAAATCAACTGTAAAAACAACATTATATCAACTAGAATAATCAACACTATAACTAATATGTACTCCTAAATGTTGCAAAAAACCATACATATAATAGAAAATCTTCTAAGTATATAAACCCATTCATGTTTGGTTATCAAACTACCAAATTTGTGTATAATCAACCATTAAAATTCTATGTTTGTTACAAGTTCACAATGAGTTTTGGTTGGTACTTGCAAATTACAAAAGGTGTCCCTGTACGCCAAGTGATTTCATTGGATTTTAAGTGAATTCATTGGTTGTTATGAACGGGGACCAGTGAAGAAGTAGTGAATTCACTAGTATAGTGAACAAGGACCAGTCAATTGCACCCACATTTTGTAGTAGTGAAATAAGTATATGATTAATACCCCATGATTCCAAACAAAAATAACAAAATTGTTATCAACATCCATCAAAATTTATTAAGCACAATAGTGGACTAAAATTTGATGGTGGTGTAAACAAATGTTGTCAAATCTAAACAAGACTAGAACACACGAGATATGAACATGCAAACCTAAAAACCATCTTACTTCTTGCTCACTAGAAATATACATGCTAGATGAAGCTGTCACCATCACTAGAAATATCTGCCGTAATTCTACAAGATTGAATACCACTTCAATGGTTTCTAGGTTTGCATGTTCATATTTTGTGTGAACATTATAAGCAATACATGTAGTAGTTTACAATATAGTGTATTGTTAGAACACATTTAACAATACATATAGCAACAATTACGACATGTTAGCAAGAAAAATTCTTATAAAAATATCATGTATCAAATTAAGGTCTGCAAAACATTATATATCGTGATTTTTTATCACAATTTTGGAAGAGAATGTGTGAATAAAAAAATGTTAGACATTCACTTCCTAGGCAAAAGTTACCAAAAACAAATGTTTCCTAATAATATGAACTTGTTCAAGGTGCAACAAAAGTTGTGACATGTTGGCATACCTCCTCTTGCACAACAGAAAGGACATCAACACATGGAGAAGCATCCAAATTAGTTGCTCCTTATGCATAATGATGGTTATATTGCATTCATGTGTTAGGCTAAAGATCTAGGTAAGGCAAGTTTTTTTGACTAAAATGGGTTGAAATCTTGATGAAATCACATGGTTGTAAAGCTTGGTTGATCTTTGAAATTTGGCCTACTCCAAGTCAAACAACTCTACATTGTATGACGTTAGTTTAAGAAGCTAAATAAAGAAATATACTTCACACTTGATAAGATTAAAAGAGGATTATAATCTATAGAAAATAAATGGGTTGGGGCCTCCTCCACACTTTAACATGAGAATACTCAATGTTTTTTCTTTTGGGATGCTAGTCTTTTATCCTTTGTAGCTAGCTCCTTTTCAATCGATGCTTGCCCCCTTGTGTAGATTACTTTTTAAGCTCAGTTCTCCCAACTTTTCTTTGGTTGCTTGGGTTTTGGCACCCATGGTACCTTTGATTTCTCCAAGTCTATAAGTCTTAGGCTTTCATTGCCATATCTTGAAAGTTCAAAAGGGCCCACATCAACTAGATGATTAGGAGGATTAAATACACAAGTCTTCTTATAAGACTATGTGTTCTTGTTATCTAGGACCTCTTTCCACTTCATGGATGAATATCTTGCTTTTGGTTGTGTGGAAGTGGTTTTGACATTATTACCTCCTGCCTAAGGAGTTCATGATCTTGCACAAAAGGTATAATTCACAAAATCAAAATTTTAGAGATTTCTATATATTTTAATGTGATGGTTTACATTGAGTTTGAGCTCCTTAATTATTAGCTTGTGTATCTTGTCAACTAAATTTTTAAAATTAGGATTTTATATTTTCGTGGCAAGTTCACACATCTTTTGTTCGTTTGCCCTATAAAGTTGTTTTTTTTTTTTCCTTCAACTGGATTCATTGTTGTTGGTTTGCACAACTTGAACACAAAACAACACCAACAATGCCAAAGGGAATCACAAATTACAAAACCCTAATGTTTGCCCTAAATTTCTCCCATTATAGTCACATTTACAAAGAAAGATTTGAAATATTTTATGTTATTAACAAGTGTGATAATGACTCTAAAGAATGACATTTCTTACTAAAATTAATGGTTACCAAAAAATGTGTGACACAAACAAGAATGAAATGGGTGTGATTATAAAGGGGCTTTATTATATTAGGTTTAGAGTTTCTTTGGTCAAAGTGCATTTGACTTGAAGTAAGAAAAAAAATCAGCACAAAAAACGAACAACGTGCATTGAAAAGCAAATAACAACAAACAAATGAGGAGTAAATTGAAGCCCAAAAATAATGTGAATTTAATGTTTTATAGAAAAGTGTCATGTACAAAATCTAAGTGCAAAATTTGAATAGATTTGTAGCTCATTTAACATCAAAGATCTTCATTTAGGATTCTAACTTTTCATTTTGTCTCTTCCCAATAGCTTGCCTTTTCAAGCAAGTCCTCATTTCCTTTTAACAACCTATCATTAATCACAAAAAACTTAGTCAATTTGTCTCCACCAACAAGCTTACAATCAAATTGTGCATTTAAAGGCCAATTTCTACATATCATGACAAGCTTGTCAAGGTTTTCAACTCCAAAATGACATTGTCACAAACTAGTGAGCACACTTGTAATTGAAAATGTCCATTTAATCTTAATCTATGAACTTGGGATGTTCAAAATACATTGTGCCAAAAACCCCACATTTCGGAACCTGGATTCATTGGTAGCACACCACATTAATGAATAAAAAAAAAATTTCATTTTCCACATGAAATCTATGAAAGAAAGACAACTCAACTTTAAGAAGACCTTTAGTAGCCTCTTGTGTTGCAACCCTAGCTTTGGGCTCACGACCAAAGCAAGGGCTTACAAGGTTACGGGGCCAAGAGGGAAGCCCGGGGGTCAAATCTCATGCTCCCGAGAGTGCAAAAGAATGTGAGGGATTGAACCTTCACACTCCCAAATGAACTCCCATTTTGGGAATTGGAGTCCCAATGGATTCCCAAATCTTCAGAGGGCGATTGCAAGGGTCAAAACCCATTGAATTGAAAAGTTCTTTATATCATTGCAAAGATATTAAAACTTAGATGTCTAAAATGGGCTCACATTACTCATTTGGACATCTAAAACACAAGTTATGGCCAAAAGAAAGGTTGGGAGTCAAATTGGCAATTTGACTCCCAACCGCTAAAAGTCAGGAATCGACCCGATTTCCTTGCGTGCAGGTGGCTTGCGACATAGCGTTGGAAATTTCTTGACAAGGGCTACAACTTTGTTTTAAACCTTATCTCAATCAGAGGTCTACAAAAAAAATTATAAGGCCCCAAAGTCGCGAGAGTCCCAACTTTGAGAATTTCGAAACTCCCATTTGAGAGTCCCAAGGCAAAATGCCATTTGGATGTGGGCCTCATGGAGAGGCACATAGTATACTATAAGGGGGAAGGTGGTGGCTTCCCCCGAGTTCGGGCCGTGGTGAGTCTTGTGAGTCTGAATTGCCTGTGGTTCGTCCTAGCACCAAAAGTGTTCCAACTATGCACTAAACAACTTGTTGCTTAGTTTGTGCATGTGTGAATGATTGAAATGCTTGTCAATCTTCTAGTCCCATCTCGGAGCTCCAGCACGCCCCTTTACCCCCCAAGTGCTGCAAGCCAGGGAGCATGCTCCAACTTCCTACTTTTTCTTTGTTTTCATCTTAGACTAACATTTGAGTCTCTTTAGGAGGTTGGGAGTGTGTCATCTTGAGTTGAAGCTACTAACCCAAACAATCCAAATTAAGTTAGTTGTTCATGTATTTGGGCTTGTACTTTGACCTATATTAAAAAAACCCATAACAACTTTCAGCAAGGTCATCATAATCAAATCATCATATTGCTCCATTAATGTTGTAGCTTGATCCTTACCAATGTAATCCATGATACAATCCATGTTTTTGAAGCATGGATCCAACATCAAAACAACCATGTTATGAATTATGTTTTGAAAGAAGGTTTTTGCAAAACCCAAAAAAAGATACAACACATTAATGATTTTAACAACCATTTTACCATATAAAATTTCTATTTTTTGATCAAATTCACCACATTGAAATGGAGGAACAATAGTAGTTCAACGCACATATTCCTTTTTCATGGTCTCCATGATTGCCAAAACAACAAACAATGCATTAAATAATAATTAATACCCTTTCTGTTAATTCAACAAAAAGTGATAAATAATTAAGTTTAGGGTTTCAATTACTACTCAAATAATAGCCTAGGTTAGCCCATTGGGAACCCTAGCCTGCAAAGTTGAACTCTATTAGATGTAATAGATGTTGATAACATTCACATATTTGAAGGTTTCTTGGAACAAAATTACTTTGGAAGCAAAAATGTGTCTTCAAAAAAGTTTTGAATTTTTTATGTTACAAGGCAACCTCATGGTGAATTGCAGAGATTCAACAAGGAAGGATGAAGATGGTTGCTTAATTAAATAGGATGAAAACATTTCATTAGTTTGATGTTCAATTACTTTTGGAAGGAAAAGACTTAAGATGTAGTTCTAGGGTTTATTTTTTGACACACACAAAAACCTAAAGAATTGTTGGAGAATATAATAAAGACACAATATGTAATTTAGAATTCTTTTGGGTTGTGAACCATAGATTTTCATGTTTTTCATTTTGGATTTTTACATTCCATACTACAAATGTTTGATATGTTCAATTCTAAGTAAAAAGAAGAATATAATATTGATGAGGAAATAGTGATTCTATTCTGAAACTATTGTGTTTTCTAAATGAATCATGAAACTTTGATCATAGGTTTTGATTATTAAATATAATATAAAATCTAAGAAATAAAGAAAAGATAATTGTAATAAGAAAAATGTGTAAATATAATTTACAGAAGAATTAGAATGAATAAAACCACATATTGTGTATGTTGTAAGTACTTTGGAGAATACAATTTGTATTGTTTTGTTAGCAGGTGAAAAACAATTCTGAGTAAAATTTGTGTCTACCACTACCTTTTTACCTAAATGTTTTACCTACCTACCTATCTACCATCTACCAATCTAATTATCTATTTATTTACCTACCTAACATTTATTTACCTAAACATCTACCTACATACCTATTTATATTTTATATAAATAGGTACATAAATTTGAAAACATAAGTAGGTAGGCATGTGTGCTTACCTATCTACCTAGTTCAGTATTTACTTACCTACTTATGAAAAAATTTAAAATTCAAATGTTATTATACACACTAATAAAAAATTTCATTGAAGCTCAAAGAAACATATTAAATGCATTTGGTATCATATTGTTTTACAAGATGGTGTGATGGTTTGATGGCCAAAACATTAGTGTGAAACTAAAGAGACTAAAATTCAATCCCCACTACCAACATATACTATGTGAAGTATGTATATTCGTATATATACCTTGTTCATGTATGTAAATGTATAATACCTAAATGGGTTATGGATAGGTAGGTAGAAAGCCATGGTGGGTAGGTATTTTTTATTTTTTATTAAAAAATATCATTTAAAAATTGGTCTATTTTTAAATTAGTTTTTTTGGTTGCCCAAATTTTTGTCTGATTTGATTAATTAAAAAGACAATTTTATGATCAATAAAAAAAACCACCATTCAAGTTGGACGTGTTCAAATCAACATGTCCTATATGACCAAATAATCAAATTGACCAAATGTCAAAATGATTGGTTTTTGGTTTAATTTTCCAATCAATTAATCCATGATTTTTGGTAATGTGGACAAATTGTTTATGGGAAGGAAACCAAACTTGACCACAAAGGTGCAGCACCATTTGCTTCAACCAAAGGCTCTCCACAATAGACAAAAAGCATATGGGTGCAAACAAGATAACATGATCCACACCTACCTACCTACTTTATGACTAATTTTGTGATTGCTTTTTGGAAATTATTCCTAACATATTCTTGAAA
>Ga0116229_10000075_pt1 | contig 88415 bp, 79 predicted proteins | sample S1TSphgellanicum_3_FD_87313 | JGI IMG/M metagenome (GOLD analysis project Ga0116229, IMG submission 87313) | Host-associated microbial communities from peat moss isolated from Minnesota, USA - S1T2_Fc - Sphagnum magellanicum MG | ecosystem: Host-associated > Plants > Peat moss > Unclassified...
CCGCCTGGAACTTCAAGAAGTGGCTCAACCAAGCCGTCTCTTTTTGGCTCCAACTCCTGCGCCGACTCCGCACGCCATCCCAATGCCCCGCGCTATGCCTCAGCACTTTTTAAGGAGCGACTACATTACCGTATCCATAACCAACAACACCGATCACCCGATAAGAATCTTTTCCGCGATCGACCCCAAAGTTGTGTGGTCCCGCGGCGGGAAGACAGAGACGGTTCCCAACACGCCCGATAATTCCGAACCAGACCTGATCGTGGCATCGGTTGTTTTTAACGCCACCGTCGGCTCCGGACACGGTATTGAAGGCGCTGGCTTCTCAGGTGGCATCGGTTCCGTGCAAGTAGCGCCTGGTGAAACAAAAACGGTTAAGTTGTTTGACCCGGAACAGAGCCTTCATTCCATGGCCGAAGCCGCAAACAAAGTGACTTTTGTTTTAAGACTGAATGGTCAGGATTTGGGGAGGAAGGTTGTCCTGATTAAGAGCGATGATGCCTGGAAAGCTGAGCCGTAAGGCACAGCGACTTTCTTCGTCGCCGAACTCTATTGGGAACGAAGCTGTATCCGGCATGCACCATCGCTCCGGCGAAGGTGTAGAAGGCAGTTCCAAGTCTCTCTTTTCCAATCCGTCATCCTGAGCGACGTGAATGCGCAGCATTCATGGAGTCGAAGGACCTCGCGACTTTTTCCCGCAGATAGTCAGTGGCGGACAAGACCTCGTTGCCAATGGCCGGCTCGCCGCCTTCCTTGGACGGGAGCGTAACCTTGATACCTCGCACCCTGGCTTTGTCACCGAGGTCCTTCGACTCGGCTCGGCTAGCCCGCCAAGGGAAAAGTGCGGCCTCCGCTCGCCTCGCTCAGGATGACGGATTGCTTTGAGAAAGTATTTTCCCTCGCTCCCAAGTGCAACTTGGGAACGAAGAATGTGAGCGGCCATCTATCAGGTAAAAACATCGTGGGATGGGCTTTTGACGGACATATTTTCCAAGGCGATTTTTCCAAATGGGAAGAAAATTCCCTAATTTGCCGTTTCGAAAAAAAGCGGATAGAAGACAACCCGATTTAACCCGTTTGTTTTCAATAAGATATCGATAGGCAATCTTTGGCACGCCGACGCTGGTATCACCAGTGCTTAAAGGATGATGCCATGAAAACCAAAGTTCCTCCCTTCATCCTTCGTGTGTCATTCCTGTTGGCTTTATCTGGCGCATTCATCGGCGTGCTCATCGGTTGGAATAACGGGGATGAGCTGGGTTGGTCGCTGCTGCGGGGAGCGATCTTGTTCCTGGTCTTCGGAAGCATGTCCCGCTGGTGGTTGGGAACCATGGCCAAGGCCTGGTTGGAAAGCCGCCTGGAGTCACTCCAGGCAAAAACAAAACCCGCGGATAACCGTTCGCCCGCACGGGCCGGAATTTGAATTAACGAGAGGCAAAAATGATCGCTACACAGACACAGGAATTGCAGCAGGATTGGCAGACGGAACCGGCGGCAATTGAGCCGCCGATGAATCGTGAGGACACGATCCGGAGTCTCCTCTACCTGGTTCAACATATCGCGGGCCGGCTGGTGGCGAAGCTTCCCTCCCACGTGGCGAAAGAAGATTTGATTAGTGCAGGGGTAGTTGGGTTGATCGACGCGGTGGATCGCTACGACGCATCCAAGGGGTGCAGTTTGAAAACCTATAGCAGCCTGCGCATACGCGGCGCCATGGTGGACGAACTCCGCAGCCAGGATTGGGTGCCTCGCACGGTCCACCGCGACGAGAAAATTTACGAGCAGGCGGCGGAAAAGCTGAGCCAGAAATTCGGCCGCGAAGCCGAGCCCGAGGAGATTCGCATCGAGCTGGGCATGACGCCCAAGGCCTTCGAGCAATTCTCGGAGCGGACCCAGAGCATCGTCTCCTTTTCGCTGAACGAATCGTGCTCGGACGACGATGGCAACTCGATCGACCGGGGCGAAATCATGGCGAATCTTTCCGCGCCGACGGCCTTCGAGGAAATCCTGCGCGAGGAAGACCGCGCGATTCTTCACACCGAACTGAATCGCCTTCCGCGCAACGAGAAACTGGTGCTCTGCCTCTACTACATGGAAGATCTTAGGCTGAAAGAAATCGCCCAGATTCTGAATGTCTCAGAATCACGCGTTTCTCAAATTCACACGGAAGCCCTGCGGCGGTTGACCACCGCCATGCGCAAAGCCCACTCGACTTAGGAGTTCCAGCCATGTTGCTTTTCGCCGGCTGGCTCATAGTTTCAGGAGCGCTCTTGGGCGGATTCATGTTTTCCGGCGGGAATCCGGGCACTTTGTTCGTGACCGGGGAATACATCATCATCATCGGAATCTTTTTGGGTTACATCGTCGCTTCTTCCAGCGGCGCGGTTTTGAAGATGATGGGGAAATCGATCCTCACCGCGCTCAAGGGATCGCCCTACACGCAAAAACGCTACGTCGAATTGGTCCAGGCCATTTACCAGGTCCTGCTCCTGGCCCGTGAAAAAGGCGTGATCGGGCTGGAGGAACACATCCTGCAACCGCAGACGAGCACGATATTTTCCAGGTACCCGAGTTTCCTCAACGATCATCATGCCGTTCACTTTTTGCAGGACACGTTCCGGCCGCTGCTCGATGGCAAGGTCAAGCCCGAGGAACTCTCCCGCTCGGTCGAAGCGCAACTCGACAATTTTTTCGCCATGAACTCGCAGCCGACTGCCGTCTTGAACAAGGCGTCCGACGCGCTGCCCGCCATCGGGATCGTGGCCGCGGTTTTGGGCATCGTCATCACCATGGCCAGCATCGCCGGCGACAAGGCCGAGATCGGCGAGCACGTCGCGCACGCGCTGGTGGGGACCTTTCTCGGCCTGCTGCTCAGTTACGGATTTGCCCAGCCCCTGATTAACCGCATCGAGACCATTCACGAGGAGGAAATCAGTTACCTCGCCGTGATCGGCCGCATGGTCATCAGCTATGCGCTGGGCGCTCCTCCCATGACGGCGGCCGAGGCCGGTCGCCTGACCATCCCGGTACATCATCAACCGAGTTGCGACGACATGGAGACTCTGTTGAAGAACGCGGCCGCACAGTCATGAGCAGGCGGGGCCACAAAGGAGGGCATCATGGCGGGGGCTGGAAGGTCGCCTATGCCGATTTCGTGACCTCGATGATGGCGCTGTTTCTCGTGCTCTGGCTGGTCGGCTCCGATACCGAGACGAGGCTGGCGGTGCAACGCTACTTTCGCGGTGAGATCACCCAGCAGGGCAAGAATGGGACGCAGGAATATTCCAAGCAGCAGCCATTTCAAAGCGCGATGCAGGACAAGGCGAGCAAAAACCTGATCGAAGAACAGACGATGAAACGGGAGCTGGAAAAGCTGCGCGAGCAACTCAACAACAGCAGCGAGGACGGCGACGACCAGATCCGCTATGAGTTCATCGCCGACGGCGTGCGCATCACGGTCATCGACAGTTCATCGAAGCCCTTCTTCGAGCCCGGCACGGCCAAGCTCACCTATTACGGCGATTGGGTTTTGAAAACCACCGCGTGGTACCTCGACCGTTTCCCCTTTATGCTGGAAGTGGAGGGCCACACGCAAAAGGGCGCCGAGCAAGGCAACGCACCCGGCGGCAATGGAAGCTGGGACCTTTCGACTGACCGGGCAGAGGCCGCGCGCGACGTTCTGCAAAATTCGGGCCTGGAACCGGAGCGCTTCTGGCGTGTGATTGGCTATTCCGACCGCGTTCCCCTCGAAGGCGTGAAGCCCGAAGCGGAGGAAAACCGGCGCATCACCATCGTTGCCCGTCTTAAATCCGATCAAGCCGAAGAACTAACCGAGGACAACCTACCCCCATGAAATCACCCCATTCATCCAAAATCCATTCAACCATCTTCAAACAAGAGCTCGAAGAGCAGACGGTGCGCGTGATCAAAGCCGCGCAGGCCGGCAAGATTCTCAACGGCACAGTCAACAGCCACGTGCATAGTGCTGCCGAAACCCACAAGAAGCCGGAAATCCGCATGATTCATGCCGGCACGGAGTATTGCGATCTCGAGGTCGTTTGCGGTTGCGGCGAGAGCACCCAGGTCCGCTGCTGGAATGCGCCTCCCGTGGCAGCTTAAGAAAACCAGAGCAAGTTCCGGGGCATTTTGGGTGGCCCGGACAACTCCTCCGCGAGAGTCGCTTTGATTCACTTCATAAGCATTCCGAAGGAATGCAACAATCCTCTGGCTTGCCAAGCCAGACAGGTCGACTTTCGCCGAGATCTCAACTTGTTGTTCGGGCCACCCTACGGGACGAAACACAATTTCCTCGACTACCTTTCATCCTGTCCCACTGGGGCAGGTAGAGCGGCCGCCAAGACCGACCTCGAAGTGAATAAAATTCCGGCCTGACGGATTTTTATTCCGCAATTTCCGGGTGTTTTCAGAGGTAACCCCTTCATTTTCAGATGTAAAAGCGGTCAAAATATCCGGTGGCATGCCGCGTGCGATTGAACAACTAACCTATGAATGTTGGCTTATACAGTGGCGCAGCGGGAATGCGGGTGGGCGAGGATTACCAACAGCTCATCTCGGAAAATCTCTCTCTCCAATCCATTCCGGGATATAAACAGACGCTTCCCGTCTTTTCCACCGACCCCCAGGCGGCGACGAACTCGACGCAGACCACCTCGTCGGGGAACCCGGCCGCGGTGACCATGACGCGGGTCATCGATTTTTCCCAGGGGGCGATTCAACCCTCCGGCAGTCCCTATCATGTGGCCATCGAGGGAAAGGCCTTTTTCGAGGTGCGCGAAGCCGATGGCTCGACGACCTATACGCGTAACGGCTCGTTCACCCTGTCACCCAAGGGCGAGTTGCAGACTGCCGACGGAGCGACCGTGTTGGGCAAAAGCGGTTCGGCCATCACGATTGATACCACAAAAGCAGGCCCGGTGGAGATCGGATCGGACGGCAGCATTTCCATCGACGGCACCGCGTCAGGAAGTTTGGGCCTTGCCCATTTCGACAATCCCTCGGCCTCGCTTCAACCGGGCGCTTATGGCCGCTTCGTGGCCGCGAACTCGTCCGACGCCAAGTCGGGCCTCGCCCCAAACGATCATGTGATGTCGAACAGCCTGGAGGAAAGCAACGGCAACCCGGTGCTGCAAATGGCCAACATGATCCAGGCCGTGCGCCTCTACGAAGCCAACTCGAAATCGATGAAAGCCGTCGATGATACGCAAAACCAACTGATCACCAATTTGGGAGCCCACGCGCAGGCCTAGGGCTTCTTCGACGAAGAATAGAACAGGAGACAAGACATGATTCGAGCACTTTGGACATCCGCCAGCGGCATGGAAGCGCAGCAAATGAACCTGGACGTCATCGCCAACAATCTGGCCAACGTCAACACTTCCGGATTCAAGGGATCGAGCATCCAGTTCTCGGAAATGATGTATGACACCAACGAATCGCCCGGCGCGAGCTCGACGGATTCGACGACCACGCCGACAGGCTCCCAAGTCGGTTACGGGTCGAAGGCCGTCGCCACGGAACGCAACTTTAGCGAGGGCAATCTGCAGCAGACCGGCAATACCTACGACGTGGCGATCCAGGGCCAGGGCTTCTACAAAGTCACACTGCCCGATGGCACCAACGCTTACACCCGCGACGGTTCCTTCCTGGTCAACTCCGATGGCAACCTCGTCACCAACCAGGGTTATCTCGTCACCGGAGTCGGTCAAATTCCCGCGACCGCAACCAATGTCACGATCGGATCAGACGGGACCATTTCCGCGACGGTCAACAATGCCGCGGTGAAGATCAGTCCGATCACGATTTCCAATTTCCCCAATCCCGAAGGCCTCAACAGCCTCGGCAGCAATCTTTACCAGGAAACGGCCGCATCCGGAAATGCCGTGGATGGACAGACCCCCGGACAAAACGGCATGGGCACGCTGGCGCAGGGTTACATCGAGACATCCAATGTCCAGGTGGTCACCGAAATGGTGAATATGATCCAGGCGCAACGCGCGTATGAAATCAATTCGAAGGCCATTCAAACCGCCGACCAGATGATGGGCATGGCCAATAACCTCCGCTCGTCATAAGAGGCAACCATGAAAGCTTTTTCCCTCATCTTCCTCGCCCTCGGCGGTTGTCTCGTGCCGCTTCAGGTCCACGGCGTCGTGCTCGAACTGAGAGACCAGCAAACCCTGGCTGGCGGGGATATCACGCTGAACGATCTGCTCTCATCCTCCCAGGACGTGACCGCCGACGAGCTCTCCACCGTGATTGCGGATGCCCCTTCCCTCGGCAAATCGGACACCTGGTCGCGCGCGCGGATCGAAGCGGTTTTACCCGCCTCGCTGAAAGAGCAGACGATCGAATGGGCAGGAGCGACCGCCTGCATCGTCAAGCGCCCCGCCGTCGAGTATAGCGAGCGCGAAGTCCGCCAGCTGATCACCGCGGAATTGGGACGCCATCTTCCTGCGGACAGCGATTACGCCATTCTCGAAATGCCGGGACTCGATCCATTCCTGATTCCCGACGGCCCCCTCGATATGCAGGTGGAGCTAACCCCCGGCACCCTGCGCAACGAATGGGGTGAAGCGACGCTGGAATTTCGTTCGGAAGGACAAATGGCGGTAACGAAGAGCGTTCGCTTTCACTGGGCCTACTCGCGCCTCGTCTGGGAGGCCGCCAGCCACGTTGCCGCCGGCGACCAACTCATCGCGTCGACCTTCCAGCAAGTCGAAGTCAACGTGCTGAAGATTCCGGGCCTGCTGGAACCGGCCTCCGATTTCCCCGAGGGTAAAGTCGCCGCGCATGCGATGGAGCCGGGAAGGATCCTGATGGAAACCGATTGGGTCGAGCCGATCCTGGTGAAACGCGATGATATCGTCACCATTCTCTACGATCATCACGGCATTTCCATCACCGTGCAGGCCCGCGCGATGGACAACGGGGTGCGCAACCAGGTCATCGCCGTGCAAAATATGTCTTCCCACAAAATCTTCAACGCCCGCGTGGTGGATGAAAGGAGCCTGGTATTCGATGAATAAATTACTCTTAACCCCGCTGCTTGCACTCGGCGCAACTGTCGCCGCCAGCGCCGATCCCGGCGTCGGTTCCGTCTGGGGCCATGTGGACGGCTCCGCCACGGTTTCACAGGCGCCCACCACCTCGATGTGCAGCGATCCACTGGCGCATTCGGTCGGCGATCTTTTGACCATCGTGGTCGACCTGGAAAACACGGTCACGAAGGCCCAGAACACGACGACGGCCAAGACGACGTCCGTGGACGGGACCATTCAGGCGCTGGTTTATCCCACCGACACCACCAACCACGGGTGGAATTTCTACAACTATCACGGCATGAACCCCACCACGCAATGGAACAGCGCGCAGAGTTTCAATGGCGGCGGCACGGTCGCCAATAGCGAGGCCACCTCGACGACCATCCAGGCGCGGGTGATCGCGGTCGGCGCCAACGGTGTTCTGCGCATTGAGGCCACGCGCCTCTCCAAAGCGGGCGAAGAGGACACCAGCATGGTCCTGACCGGGCTGGTTCGCCCGGAAGATCTCAGCACGTCGAATACGATCAGTTCCAGCAACGTGGCCGACCTGCAAATCCTGCAAAAAGGCAAGGGCACCCTCACCAACGACCAGCGGAAAGGCTGGCTTACGAAATTTTATGAATTCATTGAGCCGTTTTAAGTCAATCCCCGCGCGGACCCGGTTGGTTGAATCGGTCTTGACCATCCTTCTGTGCCTGCTGGCCGTATCGGTGCTGGCGAAAGCCCAGACGCGCATCAAGGATGTCGCGACGGTGGAAGGCGCCCGCGACAATCAACTGATCGGGTATGGAATTGTGGCAGGCTTGGACGGCCAGGGCGATTCGGACAAACTCTTCACCCAGCAGACGATATCCAATATGGCCCGCAAGTTCGGCATCCAGATTGCGCCCACGGATATCACCAATAAAAACGTCGCGATCGTGATGGTCACGGCCACGATTCCACCGTTTACGCGGCAGGGTTCGACGCTGAACTGCACGGTGGCCTCGCTTGCGGACGCCAAATCCCTGCAAGGCGGCGTTCTCCTGCAAACGCCTCTCGTCGCCGGCGACGGCCAGGTTTATGCCGTGGCCCAGGGCAGCGTTTTCCTCGGCGGATTCGATGCCGGAACGGGCGGCTCGGGAGGCGCGTCGGTCACCAAAAATCACACCACCTCGGGCGTGGTGACCGACGGAGCGATCGTGGAAAATGAAATCCCGACGACGGTTTTCTCCAAGGGCATTTTGGAGATCGTGCTGCGCCAGGGGGATTTCACCTCCGCCGTGCGCATGGCCAACGCCATCAACGAGCAGATCGGGAAGATCGCCGAAGCCATCAGCCCGACCACCGTTCAAGTCTATGTGCCGCCGGACATGCAAGCTCCCGAGAAGCAGATGGAATTCGTGGCGCGGGTCGAAAACGCCTCTTTTGTCCCGGATGTGAATGCCCGCATCGTCATCAACGAACGCACCGGCACGGTGGTTGCGAATGCCAACATCCAAATATCCAAGGTCGCGGTGGCCTATGGAAGTTTGACGGTCTCCGTCACCAGTGCGCCGGAAGTTTCCCAACCCAACGGCTACGTCGACAACTCGATTAATGTCGGTGGCCGGGGTGGGGCCGGAGGCACCAACGGCGACGGCGGACGCGGCGGCAATGCCAGCGGCAATAACGGTGTTAAAACGGAAGTCGTGGATCGCACGACCACGAATGTGCAGGAAGAAAAGCGGGCGATGGTCGTGCTGAACGACATGCCGACGGTGGAGGATGTCGCCTTCGCCCTCAATTCCATGGGCGCCACGCCGCGCGAGCTTATGTCGATCCTCCAATCCATCAAGGATGCGGGAGCCCTCAACGCGGAGCTTGTCCTGGAATGAGCCTCGATTTTTCTCTTTCCTCGCTGAGCCCGCTGCCCCCGATGGATTTAACGTCGGGTATCACGGGCGGTTCCGATGCGACACGCATCAAGCAAGTTTCCAAGGCGATGGAGAGCGTCTTCACCAGCCAGCTCATGGCGGAAATGGGCAAGGGAATCGACGATACTGATGGCGCAGACGGCGACAAGGAGGGCGGCGATTACCAGGACTTCATTCAACAGGCGCTGACGCAGGGAATCACTCAAGGCGGCGGCCTCGGTCTCGCCAAGGTGATCGAAAATTATCTGGACCGTCGTAACGCCCCTCCTCCCAATGTCCACGAACCGCTGGTAACCCCCACTACCTCGTACCATGTCAAACCCGTCGAATAAAATGACCAGCCCCATCCTGACGGAGTTCGACGAGCTGCTAGAGAGCATGATCAGCCTGCAAAAAAAGGAGCAGGCGCTCATCCTGGCCCGGCGCACGGAGGATCTCGCCGCCACGACGCAGTCCATTGAGTGGATGGGCCTGCGCATGCAAAGCATGGAACTCGACGTTCGGCGCGAACTCGAAAACGCGCGCAACACCCAGGATTCCCCCGGAAATCGGGTGCAGGAAAAGCTGGCCCATATCCGGCGGCTCGCGCAGCAGAACCACACCCTTCTCGAGCACTCGCTCTTTTTCTTGCAACAACTCTTTCAACAAGTGCTGGAGCGGGATACGCCCCTGCATCTTTACAACCTGAACGGCCATGCCTTCCGCAGCGACCTTGGCGGCGGACTTTTGGAAACACGAATTTAACACCCGAATCCCAAGCATATGGTACCGAACAGCATTGGCCTTAACGCAAGTCTCTATCTGGGCACCCAGTCTCTCAATACCCAGCAATTGGCCATCGAGACGATCGGCAACAATATCTCGAACATCAACACGCCCGGCTATGCCCGGCAACGCGCCAATCTCGTCACCGATTCCACGGATGGCAGTGGCGGCGAGCAGGACATGGGCGTCTCTGTCTCGGACATCGAGAGCCTGCGCAGCCCGTTGCTCGACAGCCTCGTCCAGCAATCCCTCGGGAGCCAGGGCTACGCCGACAACCAGGCGAGCCTCACCTCGACGGTTCAGACCTCCCTCGGCGAAGAACTTACTTCGTCCTCCTCTTCCTCCAGTTCCGGTTCCACCGCCACCGTAACCGGCAGCGGCCCCGTGCAGGATGCCCTGACGGGTTTCTTCGGATCGTTGCAGGCTTTGGCCAGCACTCCGTCGGACACCACGGCCCGCCAGGTCGTGGTGACCGATGCGCAAACGCTGACCTCCTCCATTAACAGCGCCTACACGAGACTGCAACAAACGCAGAGCGGGATCGCGACCGACGCAGGCTCGATCACGACGCAGATCAATCAACTGGCTCAAAGCATCGCGTCGCTCAACCAGCAGATCGTCGCGGTCCAGTCGGCTTCCGGCACGGCGGCCAATAATCTGAATGATACGCGCCAGGCCGACATCTCAACTCTTTCCGGGCTCATCAATGTGACGACGACCACGCAGAGCGACGGCTCCGTCACCGTGGCCCTGGCCGACGCTCCCTCCGTCGTCCTGGTGAGCGAAGGCAATGGCGCCGGTGCCGGGGCAACTCAAAGCCTCAGTGTTTCCTATAACGCCAACGCCGCCACTCCGCTCACCGTTTCGGGCAGCACGTCGGGCTCTCTTGGCACGGGCATTCCTTCCTCGGGATCGCTTGGATCGGACCTCGATGTGGCCAATAACATTATCGGGTCGCCGGGCGCCAGCGGCAACACCGGGCTGCTCGGCTCGCTGGATACTTTTGCCAATGCGTTGATTTCGCAGGTGAACACGCAAAATGAGGCCGGGTACGATGCGAGCGGAAATCCCGGCGGCGCGATCTTTTCCGGCACAGGCGCGGCCAGCATCGCGGTTAGTGCCAGTGTCGCCGGCAACGCTGACCTGATCGCGGCAGGCGATGGCACCGGCCCACTCGACGGCAGCAATGCGCTCGCAATGTCCCAAATCCAGAATTCGGCGTCGATCACCCCGGCATTCCAGACGATGGTCGGCAACCTCGGCCAGACCGTCAGCACGGCCGCCTCCAACCAGACGACCGCGGACCAGGTCACCCAGCAGTTGCAGACGCAGCAAGCTTCGGTCTCCGGCGTTTCCATCGACGAAGAGATGACCAATTTGATCGCCTTCCAGCAGGCATATGAAGCCTCGGCCCACTTCATCACCACCCTTTCCGGTTTGTTCTCCACCTTGGAAAGCATCGTTCCCAACTAAGGCTTAATGTATGCGCGTGACCTCCAATACCTACACCAACCTGATCCTTAACAGCTCGCAGTCGTCGCAGCAGCAGTTGGCGACATTGCAACAGCAGATTTCCACCGGTCAGAGCATTCAATTTGCCTCGGACAACCCTCTTGGCTACGAGGAGGCATCGCAGGCCCAGACTTCCCTGGCGCAGTTGAGCAATTATACCACGGCGGCGAGCGACGCCACGGCTTTGACCACCTCCAACAACTCAGCCATGACGAGCCTTCACCAGATCGTGGCCCAGGCCAGCGAACTTGCGACCACCGTGACCGGCACGATGTCCACTTCCGACATGCAGGCCGTCGGCACGCAGATGAGCGCGCTCGTCAAGGAAATCACCGCCATCGCCAATCAGCAGACGGCCAATGGGACCTATCTCTTTGGCGGCACCAGCAATCAAGCGCCGATTACGTCATCGGGATCCTACAACTCCGCGACCAACGGGGATGAAACCTCGATCGAAGTTCAGCCCGGCAATTTGGTTCAAACCGGCATCGTGGCCGGCCGGCCGGGATCGCCTCCCGTTAATGGCTTTCTCTACGATTCCACGACAGGCGTCGATGTGCTGGGCGCCATCAACCAGACCGTCAGCGATCTGAACTCGGGCAATGCCACCGCCGTCCAGGGCGCCGATTTGACCTCGCTCAATAACGCGCTCAATCTTGTCTCGCAGTATGTTGGAAGCACCGCTGCCAGCATGTCTGCTGTCTCAACCGCCACCACTTCCCTTGCCCAGCAAACCACCGCGCAGAGCGATCAGTTGAATACGCTGACCCAGACCAATCTTCCCGATGCGACCCTGCAGTTGCAACAAATCCAGGACCAGTACCAGGCTTCGCTCGAAGCCGGCACTCGCATTCTTGGCCTTTCCATTCTCAACTATATCAGTTCCGTTCCCACCACCTAACCACTAAGACCACATCCAAAACCGTTTCCCATGAGTAAGCGAACCTCCAAGACTATCACGGCTGACCACCTGCGCGAGAACATCATTCGTTTTCCCAAGGGTCTGCCGGGATTTCCCACCAGCCGCGAATTCGTGATGGCCCAGTTGCCGGAGGAGAGGCCCTTTGCCTGGATGCAATCGGTTTCCGATCCGAAACTCGTGTTTGCCGTCGTCGACGCCTATGCCTGGGTCAAGGATTTCACGCTCGAGGTGGATGATGCAGAATTGCAGGACATGGGATCGCTCAACCCGCTCGACTACGCGGTTTATTTCATCCTTAACATCCAAAAAAAGGAGAGCCGGACCACGTTGCAAGCAAAGCCCAACGCGCCGGTGATCGTCAATATTCACAATCGCCAGGCGCGGCAGGTAATCGTCGCAACAAGTTCTTCTTTGGAAAACGCGGAAGCCCTTTGCCTGCAGGTCTGAATCTGCTATCGATGCCCCATGCTCGTGCTCAGCAGGAAGGTCGGGGAGTCGATCAGGCTCGCCGATGACATAGAAATTACCGTCCTCGCGGTGGAAAACCAGCGCGTCCGGCTGGGCATTCGAGCGCCCCGTCATATCGATGTTCGCCGCAGCGCTCCCGAAATCAACGTGGTGGAAACCAATCGCCAGGCCGCCCTGGTCGCAAGCCCGTCGGGAAATAAGGGCATTCTTAGCAAGGCCGCGTCGGCTAAAAACAAACAGGCGTAGAACTCAAAGAGGCGTTCCCAAATAAAATTTGGGAACGAGGAAGCAGGCGTAAGCTTCCCTGATTCACCGCGTTTTACCGAAAGCATCGGTTCGCCGCTGGATTCTCTTTTCGAATATGCGCCATTCCGTTGTGAAGACGCGTACGCCGGTGAACGATGCTCCGCTGCTTTTGAGGCTGTTTGCTTTTCAGCCTCGATCTTGGTCTTCCTTTTTTTCGAGGAGAACACGAGGCACCGCAAGTCATGCAGGGCCTTCATCAGCAGATTCGATTGATCGGTAAGTTTGGTGACAGTATTCGAAGCTTCGTTCGCCCGGACGGCGTTGGCCTGCGTCATTTGTTCCATCAGCGTTAACGCTTCCGAAATCTGGCCCAGTCCCATGCTTTGTTCCTGGGAGGCATTTGCGATTTGGATGACCACTTTATCGACCTGGCACGATTTCTCGTTGATCTGCCGCAAGGCTTCATCGACCTTGGACGAAAGCGTCGCCATCTCCTCGAGGTTTTGCGTGACCTGGCCGGTGATCTTCGCGCCCGCCTCGCTCCGGCGGATCGATTCCTCCAGGAGCTTCTCCGTTTCCTGCGCGGCCTGGGCGGTGCGACGCGCGAGCGAGCGGACTTCCTCCGCGACGACCGCGAATCCCGCTCCCGCTTCTCCCGCCCGGGCGGCCTCGACCGCGGCGTTCAAGGCAAGAATATTGGTTTGAAAGGCGATGTCCTCGATCGTCTTCATGATATTGGAAATGGAGTGACTTGATCCCAGGATCGCGCTCATGGCTGTCGTCATTTCGGCGGATGATATCCGCAGCGATTCCATGCCCGAACTCAAGCTGGCCATGTGCACCACGCCATGATCCGCGAATTGGCGGGCCTCGTTGGTGAGCTCCTTGGCCGACTGGGTATTTTCCGCCGTCTTTTTTGTCATGGACGATATCTCCTCGGTCGAGGCCGTTGTCTGCTCGATGGAAGCCGCCTGCTCCGACATGCTCGACGCAACTTCCTCCGCCAAGACGGTGATATCGGCCGTGACCGTGTTCAACACGGCGGCGCTGGAGCTCGGTTCGAGATCGAACGGGTGATGCGGCGGCGGACGTATTTCTCGGCGATCCAGGCTTAGACGACGCACCCCGAAAGGAGCATCACCAAAACGGTAATCGTCGTCGGAACCACGATGGGCGTACCGGTCAGGTCGATCAATTGCCCGAGGTGGGAACCCGCAACCGGGTGAACGCCTGCGTCGGCTCGACCGAGGCTGCCCCATCAGCGGGCGTAACATCCGCCTCGACAGGACCGTTGGCCAGGCAAAGGCAGACTATTACCAGATATCGACTCCGGCTGATTTCCAAAAGAACACAACCCATCCGTGAGTGAAATTGTTGCCCCTCCTATTTTCTTTTCGGCACGGCTGACCCATTTCATGAGTTTTTTTCCTCAGCATATTTAAGGAAAAAATACTTTGACGCGATCTCTGGACGGTCGGCGCCGATCAAATCAAGCAAGGGCGCACAGCATCCGGGGCGCATTGTTTTAAAAACTTCTAACCCTTGACGACGGTCTGCAGAGTTTTAAGCAAAGTTGCCGCCGTATAGGGCTTCGAGATGAAGTGTTTGATTCCCGCGGTCGAAGCCTTGGCCACGCTTTCCGCCTCATCCATTCCGCTCATCGCCACGATTTTTGCCTTCGGATTGATCTTCAGGATCGCGTAAATCGTCGCGCGCCCATCCATCACCGGCATCGAGAGGTCCGTCAAAACCACGGCGATTTTCTTCTTTTGCTGCGCGTAAATCGCGACACCCTCCGCCCCGTTGCAGGCGGTGAGGACATTGTATCCGTAGGACTGCAGCGTCTCGCTGGTAATTGAGAGAATCGAGGTCTCATCATCGACTACGAGGATCGTTTCGCCCGAGCCCCTCGGCAGGCTGACGATTTCCGCCCCGTGCTCATCGACCTCGCCAGAGGAGGCCTGCGCGGGGAGATAAACCTTGAAGGTCGTTCCGCGTCCCGGCTCGCTGTAGACATTGATGAACCCGTCGTGATTCTTCACAATCGCCTTGACCGAGGAGAGCCCCAGGCCGGTGCCTTTGCCCACCTCTTTCGTCGTAAAGAAGGGTTCGAAGATTTTGCCCATAATTTCCGGCGCGATGCCGGCGCCGACGTCGGTCACCGAAATGGCGACGTAGGAGCCGGGCTTGGCCTGCCGGTTCATCGCGACGTACTGCTCGTCGGCCAGACAGTTTTCGGCGCTGATGGACAGCGTACCGCCGTTGGGCATGGCGTCGCGGGCATTCACGCAAAGATTCAGCAGGACCTGTTGCACCTGGGTGGGATCGCCCAGGATCGTCCAGGTATCGTGCGGGAGAGAAAGCTGCAGGCGGATATCGCTCGGGAAGGTGTCGGTGACGATGTGCTCGATATCTTTCAGCAGATACTTCGGCTGGATCACGATTCGTTGGCCTTCCATGCCGCGCGCGAAGGATAGGACCTGCTGCACGATGTCCGAACCGCGCCGCGCGCTGATCTCGATCGTTTCGAGAATCGATTTCGTGTGGGGATCGACCGCCGAACTCTTCAACATGTCGATCGAGAGCATGATCGGCGTGAGGATGTTGTTCAAGTCGTGCGCAATTCCGCCGGCGAGGATGCCAAGGCTCTCCATCCGCTGCGCTCTCATGAACTGGACTTCGATCCTCCGGAGTTCCGTGACGTCGGTGTGTATCGCGAGGACCGATTTTGGGGCGCCGCTCTTGTCACGCAGAAGGGACCAGCGGGATTCGACGGTTAATTCCTCACGATCCTTGGCCACTTGGACGAGTTCGCCCGTCCATTCGCCGTTCGCCTGCGTAATCGAGTTGATTTCCTTGAACTTGCTCGCCTCGGGATAAATAAAATCGCCGGTAAAGCGCCCGAGGGCTTCCTGCCGGGTCCAGCCGTAAATGCTCTCCGCTCCCTTGTTCCAGAATAGGATCCGGCCTTCCAGATCGAGGATAAGGATGGCGTCCTGGGTCTTGTCCAGAAGAGCGGTCTGCTCTTCGATCTGCCGCTTGGCCCGGTTAAATTCGGTAACGTCCCGAAGCACCTTGGAGGAGCCGATGATCTTTCCCGTTTCGCTCTTCAGCGGGGTGATTGTTACCGAAACGTCCAATGGCTGGCCATCCTTGCGAATGAAAACGGTCTCAAAAGCCTCGATTCGCTCACCGCGAAGGGTGCGGGCCATGATTTCATCGGCCTCCTTGACACGGTCCGCCGGGAACAGAACTTTGGTGGACCGCCCCATGATTTCCGCCGCTGAATAACCGAACATCCGCTCGGCCGCAGGATTCCAGAGCGTGATCGTTCCATCCATGGCCTTGGCGATGATGGCGTCATTGATCAAATCGAGCATGAACCCCGACTGCCGGATAAGTTCCTCGGTATTGTCCGCGCTCTTGAACCCGTTACTTGACGGGGCGTCTGGAATCATTCTCTTCCGGCTCTTCGAGGTAGCATCCCCAACCTCCGTTGAACCACGGAGCCGCTTGGTCAAGGTCTCTTGCTGGTCTTTCATTAAATGGGTCTTAAACTTAGTAGCCATTACCGGGCCACCAAGTATGTCAGCACTGTAATATAGAAAATTGGACAGCTCTTTCCAATAGATATCTTAAAAAGCGTTATAAAATTCTACCAACAAGCGCCTTAAACTTGTTTAGGCCAGGAAGGCAGTTCCAGAGCAAATGCTTCCTTTGTTTCGTTTGCTACAAGGGCCCATTCGGACCGTCGGGAATTGAGCACGTCGACTCGTGTATCACACTGTGAAATCTAACATTTCGTAGTGTCAAACCGATAGCACTGGTAGCCCCTCCCTAACTACCCGTGCAAATTAGAGATCCTGATTTTGAATTCCTGAGACAGTTGGTCTACGACCAAAGCAGTATTCAGCTCGGCGAGGAAAAGAAGGAGATGGTGTGCACGCGATTGAATAACCGGCTGACCCAGCTCGGCCTCTCCAGCGTGGCCGAATATTGCGACCTGCTGAAGTCCAACCTGGAACCCGGAGAGGTGACTCACTTGATCGACGCCCTATCCACAAATTTCACGACGTTCTTTCGGGAAATCGAGCACTTCAAGTTTCTGAAGGAGCGCATCTTCTCCGACTATCCGGGCAAGGGAGCATGGCGGCGAAATGAGCCTTTCCGCGCCTGGAGTGCGGCCTGCTCCACGGGAGAAGAGCCCTATTCGATGGCCATCGTCATCGACAGTTGCCTGAAAACGCTGGATCAGCAGTCCTGGGAGATCTTCGCCTCGGACATCTCGACGCGCGTGCTGGAGAAGGCCAGCCACGGGATCTATGAAGCCGACCGCGTCAAGCTGCCCAATCCGGCGTGGCTCAGCCGTTACTTTCAAAAGGGCAAAGGCGACTGGGAGGGCCATTACCGGGTCAAGCAGCAGCTTCGCGAGCAGATCGATTTTCAACACATGAACCTGCTGCATCCGAGCCGGCATGCGGGCGAGCAATATCACTTCATTTTTTGCCGCAATGTCATGATCTACTTCGATCATTCGACCTCCCAAAAACTCGCGGAACGACTCGCCGAACAGCTCTACGAGGGCGGCTATCTCGTCATCGGGCATGCGGAAAGCCTCGACCGGAATCCACCTGGCTTGAAGCTAATCAAGCCCAGCATCTACAAAAAAATTTCACGGTAAAAAAAATCCGCAGCGACGCAACCGGCAACTTTAAAACTTCATTTTGTATGATCAAACCTCCGTCGATCCGCGTCTTGTCGGTCGACGATTCTCCCTTTTTTCGCAAGGTGATCGTCGATCTTCTCGGACATCACGACGATATCGACCTGGTCGGCTGCGTCAGCGATCCCTACGAGGCCAGGGACAAGCTGATGGCCGCGCCTGTCGATGTCCTGACGCTCGACCTTGAGCTGCCGCGAATGTCCGGCCTGACCTTCCTGAAGCTGATCATGGAGCGCAGGCCGATGCCGGTCATCGTCCTGAGTTCCGGCACGCCGGCGGGATCTCCGCTGGCGGTGGAGGCGCTCGAAGCGGGCGCTTCAGCCGTGATTGAAAAGCCGGGGTCGATCTTCAGCACGCAAAGTTTTGGCGAGAAACTGGTTCGCGATATCAAAACCGCAGTGGCAGCGGCACCATCGAAGCGCAACCGCTCCGCCAAGCCCGGCACCGTCCGAGCTTCCGGGCACCTCAAAATCAACCTTTTTAATCCCCGGCAAATCGTTGCCCTCGGCGCATCCACCGGAGGCACGAATGCCCTGGAACAGATTCTCATGCCGTTGCCCGCGAATCTGCCGGGAATCGTCGTGGTTCAGCACATTCCCGCGGGCTTCTCCGCCAGCTTTGCCACGCGGCTGAATCGCAGTTGCGCGATGGAAGTACGGGAGGCGAAACACGGCGACAAGGTCCAGGCGGGCCTGGCGCTGATTGCTCCCGGGAACCAGCATATGGAAGTCCAGTGGGCGGGTGACCATTACCGCGTGGTCCTCAACTCCGGGCCTCTCGTCGAACAGCAGCGTCCTTCCGTGGATGTCCTCTTCAAGTCCATCGCGGCCACGGCCGGAGCCCATGCGGTGGCGGCCCTGCTTACCGGCATGGGACGGGACGGCGCCCTCGGCATGAAAGAACTTCACGACCTACACGCCTACACAATCGCGCAGGACGCCAGCAGCAGCATCGTCTATGGCATGGCCCGAAAAGCCGTGGAGTTAAGCGCCGTCGATTCGATTCTCCCGCTCAATCAGATCGCGGCCGAAATCGTGAAAGTACTTCAAAACAACAAACACCGAGTCCACCCGCAAACTTATGCCTAACCCCGATCATCGCTCCCCCAATTGGAAAGACCAGTTCCGCACCTCGAACTCGCCGAAGTCGCCCCCGACGAAACCGGCGCCCGATCTCCGCGCCCGGTATCAACTCCCCGCCCAACCGGCCGGGGTTCAGCAAATTGTCAACCTGGTAAAAGGAAAGGACAACTCTTGCATGGAAGAGATCGTTGAGATTATCGACAAGGATTTCGCTGTGACCGGCCGGCTTATTTCCCTGGCCTATCCCAAACCTGCGGCCCGCCTGGGAGCAACGGTACAAATGGCAACCTCCCGTTTGGGAGTCAACCGCGTGATCGTCGTTGTCATCGGAGATTTGCTGACCAAGGCCGTGATAGACACCTTCGAGACCATGGTTGGATTAACCCTCAAGATCGACGAGACCTCCGACATGGCGAATTCGGACCAGATGTACCTGACAGGAACAGTGAAATTTGCCGGACGAACCAAGGGTCAGGTCACGTTGGCCTTCCCTCCCTCGCTCCGGATGATGGCGGTGGCCCGGCTTCTTGGCGGCACCATGGACGATCGCCATCCCCCGGAGGTCATCAATGATATCATTGGCGAGCTCGTCAATATTGTCACCGGCAACCTGCAATCGCTGCTGTGCGATGCGGGGTTCCAATCCGAAGTGGAGGTTCCCGAGGTCAAGTTTCAGTCGAGCCTGCCCAAGGATACCGTGCCCGGCGGCAGTAGCGACCAGTTCTTCTTCCGTAGCGGCATGTACACTCTGGCCGTTAACCTGAGCGTCGCCCCCCAGGCACCCCCGCTCGCGCCTTCGCGCTAAAGGCGGCAGAGTCGGCGCGGATCGCCGCGGGAGGCAAAACGAGTTTCGACGCGACCCGCACGCATTTTTAGGCTAACTTCCGGCATGGATCAGGTCAAAGATACTCCCCGGGCCCTCGTCCGCATCGGCTGGGATGGCCGCGTTTACAAGACGTTTCGCGGTCCGAAAGCCGAGGAGCGATTCAATAACGAGGTGCAGGTGCTGCGCCATCTCGAAGCCCGGGGTTGTTCCTTCGTGCCCAGGCTGCTCGAAGCCGATCCCAAGGAACTGCGCATCGTCACGACCAATTGCGGGAGCCGGGTCGATCATTTGGACGAAGCCCGATGCAAGGAGCTGTTCGCCGAGCTCAAGCCGTATGGCGTGCAGCACGATGACGCCGAAATGCGCAACGTCACTTACCGGCAGTCCGACGGCAGGTTCTGTTTGATCGATTTTGAATTTGCCACCATCCTTGCGGATGGCGCGAACATCGACCATGGATCAACGAGCTGACTTGTCCGAGGCCTCGCGCCTCCGGTGGTTCGGGCAGACGGACCGGGGCCACGTCCGGCCCAATAACGAGGACACTTTTCTCGCCCTGCAATTTGACGCCCGGGAGATCAATTTCCTGGGCAAGGTGGGCGAGTCTTCCACCGGGGCGTACGACTTTGTTTTTGCGGTGAGCGATGGGATGGGCGGCGCGAAGGCGGGGGAACTCGCCAGCCGGATCACGGTGGACAAAATCACGCGCCTGCTGCCGCGATCTTTCAAGCAATCGGCCATCGGGCTGCACCCGGGATTCGAGGATATTTTCACGGAGCTCTTCGATCAAATTCATCGGGCCTTGACCTTCCTGGGCGCGAGTGACGAGGAAGTGCATGGCATGCAGGCGACGCTGAGTCTCTGCTGGTTCACGCCGGGCTGGATGTATTTTGCGCATATCGGAGACGGGCGAATTTATTACCTGCCCGCGGCGCAAAAGGAGATCAAGCAGATCAGCCAGGACGACACCTATGTGGGCTGGCTTTTTCGCACCGGGCAAATCAACGAACGGCAGGCGCGCGAACATCCCCGGCGCACGGCGTTGCAGAAGGCGCTCGGCGGAGGAAATCAGTTCGTCGACCCGCAGGTCGGCGCCGTGGCTTATGAGCCGGGGGACATGTTTCTGCTCTGCACGGACGGACTGACGGAGGGGCTTTTCGACAGCCAGCTTTTCGATCTGCTGCGTCAACCGGATGCGATCGAAGGCGCCGCAACGCCCGCCCAGCGGCTCGTCGAGGCGTCGCTGGCCCGCGCGGGGCGGGACAACACGACGGCGCTGGTGATTGAGGCGATGTGATGGTGATCTGTTAGCCGGGACAACTTGTTTGTCCCGGTGCGCGTAGCGCACAAGGAGCAGCCAAACGACTTTTTTATAACGATGCGGCGGCTTCCTGTGGCCTTCAGCCACCCGGACAACGAGTTGTCCGGGCTGCCAGACCGAATCTTACCGCGAGAAGCGCTTTTCCTCGGCATCGAAGATATCGAAGAAATAGCGAATGTGGTGGATCACTTCCGGCGGCACGTTCTTGGGGATGTAATCCTCCATGTATTCCTGGGTGCCATCAGGTATCTCGCTAATGCGCTTGTAACGCCAGCTATTGTTCCACTTGACGATCTCGACGCGCTCCCGCTTTTTTGCGTGTTCGGTGATCCACTTGGCGACGGCTTCGTCATCTGCGCCGGTGGCGACGAATTCCTTCAGGTCCGAGCCCTTGATCTCGGCGAAACCGAGGAAGAAATTGTCCAGCGGACAATCGAAATGATATTCTCCGACGGTTCCCGCCAGTTCGGCGCGACATTTATCGAGACAGCGTTTGGCCAGGACGTAGCCGGCTACCATTGCGTGGGGACTGGCGGGGTAACCCTTGGTGAGATCCGGCGCCAGCTTCTTTACGTTTTCGTTGATTGTGCTCATAGGGTGTAAACCTACTCACTTACCACTCCGCCGCCAGTTCCTTGAGTGCGTTTTCCGCTTTTTCACGCGAATGCTTCGCCGCGTCCTCGCCCTGGTTGAGGCTGTCGGCCACGACGAACTGGACTTCCGTCACACCGATAAAACCGAAAATGGCGCGCAGATAGGGCTCCTGAAAATTATAAGCGGCATACGGCGAGCCTGACAGATAACTTCCCCCGCTGCTGGTGATAAAAAGCGCTTTCTTTCCTTTCACGAGGCCCTCGTAACCATTGGGCCCGACCGCAAATGTTTTGCCCGCGCGCACGATCTGGTCGATGTAGGCCTTGAAGGTGGAGGGGATGTTCAGGTTATACATGGGCACGCCAAAAATGTAGCGGTCGGCGGAGAGGAACTCCTCAACCAACTGGTCGGAGACGGCAATGGCGGCTTTCGATTCGGCCGTCTGCGCTTCCGCTGGAGCGAAGGCGCCGACCACCCAGGGTTCCGTCACGTGCGGCACGGGATGGTGGCCGATGTCGCGCAAAAGAATGGTGTCCTGCGGATGATGCTTCGCGAGTTGACCGGCGAAGCCGGTGGTCAGCGTGCGGGAGACGGAGCGTTCGCCGCGCGGGCTGGCGGTGATGACAAGAATGGTGGACATGAGATCGTTTCAGTTTCGAATAAGGGGTGAGTGCTTTAAAGTTGTTGCAACCCCTTCGTTTGGTCAAAGTAAGATTACAGTCTTTCATGGATTCGCCCCGCTATACCGTCATCATCCCGATGGCCCGCTTTGGACTCGACGAACCTGTGTTGGTAAGTTTGCGCGAAACACCGATGCCCAAGGGCGGGTGGCAGATCATCGTGGCGGAGGGAATACATCCGGCGCGCCAACGCAATGCCGCGCTGGCCCGGGCGCGCGGGGACATCGTCATCTTTCTCGATAACGATTGCTCGACGAGTTCCGCTTATTGGAAGGAGCTGGAGACGGCGCTGGGCCGGCCCGAAGTGCAGATCGTGGGCGGCCCGGCCCTGTTGCGTCCGCAGGCGACGGCATGGGAGGAAATCTTCAACGCGCTGCTGACCCACACGTTGATCGTGGGCACCGTTTCCTCGCGCTATTCCGCCCGGGGCGAGTTTCGCGAGGCGACGCAAACCGATCTCATTCTCTGCAATCTCGCGGTGCGCAAATCGATCTTCGAGAATATCGGGCCTCTCTCGACCAAGCTCTATCCCAACGAGGAGAACGAATGGCTCGACCGCGCCCATGCGGCGGGAGTGGGCGCCTATTACGATCCGAACCTGCAGGTGTTTCGACCGCAAAGGACGACGCCGGGGCAGATGGCCGTGACGCTGCTGCGCTACGGCATGGGACGGACGCGCCAATTTCGTGTGAGCGGCTGGCGGCCCACGTTTCATCAATACCTGCCCCCGATGGTCATTGCGACGCTCTTGGCCTTGATTCACTGGCATTTGGAAGTGGAGTTCGTCGTCCTCTGGCTGATTGCGTCGACCATCATCGCTTTCAGTTGCGATACGCTTCTGCACCCTTGGCAACGGGTCGTGGCGGCGTTGATCGCGCCGCTAATTCCACTGACCTACGCCGTGGGGCAGGTCATCGGCTGGTTCACTTTGCTTCAAAAGGAGCCTGACCCGTCATCCGAAATCACTTTGCTGAATGAGCGGGGAGAGCGAGTGGCGTAATTTTTTTAATTCCGATGAAAAAAAGAGGTGACGGCATAAGATAAATTGTTAAAAGACTTCATCGATCGCGCTTATCGGCACGACTCCCAGAAAATGAAGCTTTTTCGTTTCCACCGCGACAAAAAGCAGCGAGGCGGATTCAGCCTCGTGGAAGCGACGTTTTCCATCGGCCTGTTGAGTTTTGGATTTCTGACGCTGTCACCCTTGTTGTCTCTCGGGCTGAAAACCGCCCGCTTGGCGCGCGATGACCGGGCCAGCGCCCAGATCGCCCTGACGCTGGTGCAGGAAGCCGAGCAGGGAACGCTTCCTTCAAGCCCGGTGTACCTCGATTTCGAAGGCGCCGCGTGCGGTTCTTCGCAGGCCGCATACATGGCGCAGGCCTCTTCGCAACCGGTAACGGGCAGCGCCGCGCTGACGCGCATGACCCTGCAACTTACTCCGCTGGGGGCGCCTGATCGCGCGCGGACTTATGCCGTCGTTTTCCAGACTCCGCCTCCGGTCCCATAACGGCGGCTTCACTCTGTTCGAGGTGCTGATCACCCTCGCCATTCTGCTGGTTATTCTCGTCGCGCTCCTGCAATTCATGGCCGAGATCGACCAGGCGTGGAAATCGGCCGCGGCCGATTCTTTCGCCGAGGCGCAGGACGCTTTTGAAACGGTGACGCAAAACCTCGCCGCCGCCACGCTGGCTTCGTATCAGGATTACGCCGACAGCAGCGGGGCGTTTCGCGCCAGCTCGTCGTTCGTACCGGATCACCTGGCGCGGCGCTCCGATCTCGATTTTGTCTGCGGGCCCGCAACGGGAACGAACGGGCTGCTCACGGCGGTGGGTCGCATCTCGATCGGCAGCGCCGTTTTCTTTCTCGCGCCGAACGGCTACACGCAGACCGACGCGCACCTGGGCATGGAGCACCTGCTCAACGCGATGGGCTACTTCGTGGAATTTGGCGACGATGACACCGCGCCGGGTTTTATCCTGCCGCAAACCCACGCGTGGCGCTGGCGGTTGAAACAGGTTTTGCAACCCGCCGAGTCGCTGCAGGTTTACGCGATGACGCCTTCCACCTGGACGTCATCGGCCTGGATTCAACAGCTCGTGCCGATCACTGTCCCGGTATCCGTGCTGGCCGAAAATGTGGTGACGCTGATCGTCCTGCCGGAACGGGCCGCCAATGACTCCGGCGCCGCGCTGGCTTCCAATTTCAGCTATGATTCCCGCGAGACGACCAATCTGCTCACGCTGCATCAGTTGCCGCCGCGCTTGAATGTGGTCCTGGTGGCGATGGACGAAACTTCCGCCGAGCTCCTGGCTGCGCAAAATGGCGCGAATCCGCCCCGGTTGGTCTCCGCCAGCCTGTTTCAGCAGGCCGCGCAGTTGAACACTGATCTGGCAACTTTGGACGCCTCATTGACGGCGCAAAAAATCGGCCATCGCATCTTCCAGCGCGAGATTCTGCTGCCCTGCTCGGACTGGTCGAACACGCCGTCGCCGTAAGAATCGTTCTCCTAAACGAACGTCTTTTAAGGCTGGGATATTAGCCTTTAGTTCCGATGCAAGAACGAAGCAAAAGAAAGGTGATGAACATCATCGGGCCGCAGGTTCGACGGATTCGTTACCAGCAGGGGCTGACCCAGCCGGCCTTTACGGCCAAATGCCAAGTAATCGGTTGGGACATCAGCCGGGAAGCTCTGGCCAAGATCGAATCCCAGCTTCGCAGCGTTTCCGACATCGAAGTCTTGAAGTTGGCCAAGGCATTGCGCGTTCATTTCTCAGTTTTATTTCCCTGATTCGCGCCTGGTCACGACATCATGAACCGCGTCGCCGTCCGTAGGAACATGACGAGAGCATCGGGCATGGTGCTGGTGATCGTCCTCGCCGCGCTGGCCGTGATGACGCTTCTGCTCGTGGCCTTGTTTTCCGGTGCTTCGCATCAAATCTTCGGCGCGCAAGGCGATGCCGAACTGGCGCGGCAAAGGATGCTGGCTGATTCGGCCGCCGCGCTGGTCATCGGGCAAATCGCACAGGCTTCCACGCAAACCAATGCGGCCTGGATTTCCCAGCCTGGCCTGCTTCGAACTTATGGGACGAGCGCGGTGCGCGCACCGACCGCCTGCTACAAACTTTATTCAACCGCGAGCCTGGCCGGCATGCTCGACACCAGCGGCAATCTGAATTTTCTCAGCAACGACGTTCCCGCCAATTGGAGTTCCGAGCCAAGCCAGTACACCGATTTGAATGCGCCCGCGCTGACGCCAGGAGGCGAATCGATCTATCCCATTCTCGATCCCGGCGCGCTGACCAACGTGACCGGTGTGAGCAGCGACACCGGAGCCGTGACGATGCCCGTCGCGTGGCTTTACCAGCTTCAGGACGGAACGCTCGGCCCCGCCAGCAACGGCACGGCGGCCAACCCGATCGTGGCGCGCATCGCGTTCTGGACGGACGACGACACCTGCAAGATCAACATCAACACAGCCGGTTGCGGTTCGCCGTGGAATACCCCGCGCGTCAATTCAACCGACGACGTGGCCTGGAGCACGACGCAGCCCGCCGAGGGAGAATATTCGGCTTATCCGGGGCATCCTGCGATGACACAACTGTCCCTGGCGTTCGCATCCAATTCCTATTCGCCGCAACAACTGCTCGGGCTGACCCCGCGTTACGCCTGGGGCGGATCGCAATTCGGCACGCAATCGACGACGACCAATGAAATCGTGCCGACGAAAATGGATCGCCTCTACGCCTCGGTCGACGAATTATGCTTCAGCACGAACCTGACCGGCAATCCCCTCCAGCGCGCGCCGAATCCGGTCACTGCGGGCCAGATTGAAACGAATCGATTCGTGCTGACGGAGCGCAGCGAATCACCCGAAACCACGCTGCTGGGCGAGCCGCGCATCGCCATCTGGCCGGTGGCCGATACCAATTCGACGACAGCGCCAGAAATCACCGCGACCGACAGTGCGGTCACGAACGCCGCGACCGTGGGCATCGGGACGACAAACGCGCGAAGTTATTTTTTCCTGCGCCACAACGCGCAGAGTCCCACGGACGATCTGAACACGAACCTCGTTCCCTCCAACGCGCAACTCTTCGGTGATCTGGAAGATCGCGGCAACGAGACGCTGCCCGGTTACGGCACGACGATGAGCACGAAATATCCGGGCGCAGAGTGGACGCAGTTGATGCTCGAAATTGTCGACTATATCCGCTGCATCAACGCGGTTGACCCGAGTCCCGCGCCTTTCGTTCCGTACGCCGCGGGCAACTCGAACGGAATCGGCTACGGCTATGTCGACCCGCTGACCACGACCTATGGCTCCGGCACGAACCTGGTGACCCTCCGAGGAATGGGCCGCTGCCCGACGCTCTCCAGCCTGACGCTGGTTTTTTATGTCTGCGGCTTTGGTTTCAAAAATGGGACATACGTCGACTACGACCAGACGCCCGATAATGCGGCGGGCACCAATTGGAACGCGAATTTCCTGCCTGCGTCAACCCAGTGGACGAATGTGGTGAATGAACGGATTCGCGCGTTCGTCGTGCCGTGCACCTTTCAACCAGGCTGCGCTTATCCCGAGGTCAGCGATGCCTGCACGATCCAGATTTCCGGCCTCAATAATATCCAGGTGAGCAGCGGCACAAACTCGGGCGGGTTCGGTTTTCCGTCCCAGGCAACTTCGGTAGCCTTGGGAACACCGCTGAAAGTGCTCTCCGCCGATCGCGCCTGGGGCGGCAATGAGGGTCCAATCCTTTGGCGCCAGGCCGGAGACATGCTCGCGGCCAGCAACACGATGACTTATCCGTTTGCCGGCACGAATGCGTTCGCCGTGCCGATGACGACTACCTCCGCGACTTTGCTCGTTCCAAATACGGGAGGTTCAGCGTGGCCGCCGGTCAATACGCTTAACTTCGCTGGAGCTACTGTCACCGTGGTTATCAGCGATCTCAATGGCCATACGCTGCAGACACTGTCCGTCAACCTCCCGGCCTTTTCGGCCAATTCGCCCTATGCTGTTCACGCGCCGACTATTCTCGGCGAATGCGATCACGCGGACGCGGTACCTCCCCTACACTCCAACGCGAACTGGACGACAAACGCGGCCTGTGCGGTTTCGCCTTCCTGGTACATGTGCCTGCTTCATCGTCTTCAGACCACGGAGAACAGCCGCGCTGCACTCATTCAAGCTGGGGATATCAGCCGTGGCGTCGAGGCTGGCACCGATATGCGCGTGATCGCCGGGCTTGCCAATGTGCCGTCATCTTTCTACCAGCCACATCCCTACTATCAGAAAAACGTGCTCAACGGCCAGGATGGTTCACACGCGCAGAATCTCCGCTTCGCCGATGGAACGAGCGCCTGCTTCGCGCCGGGCGATGTGTCAAAAACCAATACAGCCGCATCCGCCATCACGGGACTGGTGCAAGGCGCAAGTTACGCCTTGGGGACCGCAACAATACCGGTTCACGATTGGCGCACAGGGGTGCTTCTGCCTGCCGATTCAGTTTCTGTAGGAATTCTGCCCTACACTTATTTCACCAATGTTCCGTGCAGCGTGCCGACGGGAACAAAAGTCGTCTACATGTCCAATGGCGTAGCGGGCGATTGGGACACAGGGCCGGGCTTTGCTCCCGATGGCGCACAGATCAACCTGCCCGACAGCGGCACGACGAACACGCCCGCCAACGCTTATTTCTCCCTGACCGGCGGCTGTGTGGGAGCGCCGACGCAACGCACGCCGAACGCGCTCGTCCCGTCGCCGGTGATCTTCGGCTCTCTCCCCGCTGGCATCAACCCAAGCACGCCCACGAATTCGGTGCCGTGGCGCACGCTCCTTTTCTCTCCCTATCCGGCGGCGAACACTTCGAGCACGCCCTATGCGATCCATCCCGGCGCGGCCAGCCCGCCGGACCATCTCATCCTCGACAATTTTTGGATGCCCGTGGTCGAGCCCTACGCGATCAGCACCTGCATGGCGACGGACGGCAAAATCAATCTCAACGACCAGATTGCGCCGTTTACTTATTTGCATCGCAACACCGCGCTGCACGCGCTGCTGAACGATCTTCGCATTCCCGCCATCTCCGTAGAATGGGCCGGCTCATATAAATCCCCCGGCACGCCCATGCCGACGATCTGGAACCAGGTCGACGAAAACAACACCATCGCGCAGATCGAAAACAAATTCGCCAATGGCAGCGTGGACGCGTACTTGAGCGAAAGCGAAATCTGCACCGTGCCGCTCGTGCCGCAGGGGCTGATACCCACTGGCACAAGTGTCGCGGGCGCGCAGCCAATTCTCAACGCGTTTTGGCAGGCCGCCGCGACCTACCCGGATGGGCTTCTTACCGGTAACAACCTCCGCGACTTGCCCTACGCGCAATTGTACGGTCGGCTGACCACGCGCTCGAATTCCTACACGGTGCATATTCGCGTGCAGGTCCTGAAAAAGCGGCCGAACGATCCGAATCAAAACGTGTGGAATGAGGGCGTCGATCTCGTTCAGGGCGACTGGCGCGGCTCCTATGAAATTGAGCGCTACCTCGATCCTGAGGCGGCCGCTCCCGTGGCGGGCACGCCCCTGGGGCCATACAAATTTCGCATCGTCAGCGCACGAAGATTTGCGCCGTAGGATAAGACTAATGGAACAGATAGGACTCATCTGACTGAAGACGCTAGTATCTTTTCGATTTAGATAGACGTAGGGCTTAAGCAAGCCGGAGGCTTGCCCGCACCGTAGCCGGTGGTTGAGCCCGCAGGGCGATACCACCGGTGCGATAAAAAAAGGGACTCGACCCCGGCAAGGGGTCGCAGCACTCTGCTACCCTTTGAGGGTGCGCTCCGACATTGACTTTTTCCGGTGGTGTCGCTCGCAGACTCGCTCAACCACCGGCTACGGTGCTTTTATCCCTTCGGGGTAAGTGAGGAATCCGCCAACCTAAACCGAAAATGCACTGCCGACGTCCTATCCGTCCTATTTGTCCTGTAGGTCCTATTCTTGCCACCAACAACCAGCCTTTTACTTGCAGCGCATTCGCCCTTTACTTATCCCATGACCGGATTCGAAGCCCTGCAGCAATTGCGCCTGCCGGACGCGTGGCAGGCCGAGGCGATTCGCGCGCTGGCTGCGGGCGACGACGTGATCGTTCAGGCCCCGACCGGCGCGGGCAAGACCTTCATCTTCGAGCAATATTTCCAGCAGCGGCGCGGGCCGGGCCAGGCGATTTACACCGTGCCGACGCGCGCGCTGGCCAACGATAAATTCGCCGAGTGGAATCGGCAGGGCTGGCGCGTGGGCATCACGACCGGCGATCTCTCGCACGACCCCGAAGCGCCGCTGGTCGTCGCCACGCTCGAGGCCCAGCAGGAGCCGGATCAGGCCGCGCTCTATGTCATCGACGAGTACCAGTGGCTGGCCGATCCGCTGCGGGGCAATCACTACGAGGGCACGATTCTTTCGCTGCCGCCGAAGACCCAGCTTTTGCTTTTGAGCGGCAGCGTGGCCAATCCCGGCACGGTGCGCGACTGGCTGCTGCGGCTGGAACGCGGGCGCAAAGTGACCTTGATCGAGCAGCGCGAGCGGTCCGTGCCGCTGGAGGAAACCGAAATCGATTCGCTCGCCCGCAACGTGCCCGAGGCGATCACCGGCTACTGGACGCGACGCATTGCCGGAGCTTTGCGCGACGATCTCGGGCCCATTCTTGTCTTTGCTCCGCATCGGCGCGAGGCGGAAAAAATCGCGAAGGAAGTGGCGGCACGAATCCCTTGCCCGCAGCCGTTGCGCCTGACCAAAGACCAGGAAAACGCCGCCGGGCCCGACCTGGCAAAACTGCTCAGCCAGCGCGTCGCGTACCACCACAGCGGGCTCAGCTACGTGCAGCGGGCCGGGCTGATCGAGCCGCTGGCGAAGGGCGGGCAGTTGCGCGTGGTGGTGGCGACGCTGGGCCTGAGCGCGGGCATTAATTTTTCGCTCCGCTCCGTGCTGGTGACGGCGACAAGTTTTACAGCCGGCGGATTTCCGAGGGAAGTCACGCCCTCCGATCTGCTGCAAATGTTCGGACGCGCGGGCCGCCGCGGACTCGACGACCAGGGTTACGTGCTCGTCAGCGAACGCTCGCCGCGACTCGGCCAGGCGCGGGCGGGACATCTCCGCCGCAGTGCGCCGCTGCCGTGGCGGCCACTTTTGCAGGAACTGGCGAAGGGCGGTCCGATCGCGGACGTCTGCGCTTCTTTCCAGAAGAAGCTGTTCACGACGGAGTTCATTCCGCTCGGCATCGAGTCGACACAAAAGATTCTCGAGCCTCTGCCGTGCGGCCTGAAAACCGATGCGGGCCGCGCGCGGCTGGTGCGAAGGGTGAAGGATCCTGCGCCGTTTTGCCTGCCGTGCCAATATCGCGCGGAGTGCCTCGAACTCGACCCCAAGCCCGCGCTGATCTGGCTTTGGAATCGCGTCGGGATTCTCGACAAGCAGCTTCAACTCACGCGGCGCGGGCGCATCATGGCGTGCTTCTCCGGCGCGGAAGGGCTTGGCGTTCTGGCGGGACTCGAAGACGAAAAATATCCGCTGAACGACCTGATCGAGGACATGGCGAATCTCGTCGCGGGCGACCGCTTTTGCGGCAACGAACCGCGCTGGGGCGGGCGGCTGGCCTATGCCTGCCAGAAGGCTTACCGGCGTTTCACCAGCGACGGATTTCTCATCGACGGCATGCCGGTGAATTATGGCGCGGGCGGCGCTGAAATCGTCCGCTCGCTGCGCACGAAAAAATTTGTGCCGATGCAGAATCTCGAGGAGCACGTGCATCGCGGCGACATCGACCGGCTGCTCATCGAATGGAAAAGCCTGCTGCGCCAGGTCGCCATGGCGACTGTCGATGCGTCCTGGCCGCGCTGGACCGAATTTCAGGCGCTCTGCCGCGCCGAGTTTTCCCAATACGAGCGCACCAGTTTGCCCGGCCTGCCGGTGATCCCCGCCGAGCAGCAAAAGCCGATCAGCCACCGGCTGGCGATGACGAGTTCGTGGTAAGCGCTGTCGCCGACGCAAAACTCACCGGCACCGGCGCGCGCTCGAAATCGTTGGCTTCCATCAAGACGCGGGGCTGCATCCCTCCGAGCGCGGCGATGAAGCGATCCGGCACGACTTGCAGGCGCGTGTTATAGAACGTGGCGATGCTGTTGAAATAGGAGCGCGCAAGGGCGATGCGCTGCTCGGTGTCGCTGAGACTCTGTTGCAGCGCGATAAAATTCTGGTCTGCCTTGAGATTCGGATAGGCCTCCTTGAGGATATTGATCTGGCTCTGCACGGAGCGGAAATCGTCTCCCGGCTGACCCGGCGCGGAGGCCGAAAGCTGGCTGCGCAAAGCCGCGAGCGCCTCCTGCGTGGAGGCCTCGTGATCGCGATAACCTTTCACTGTGTCGACTAGGTTCGGAATGAGGTCGTGGCGGCGCTTAAGTTGAATATCGACCTGGCCCCAGCCCTGCTCGACGCGCTGGCGCAGTTCGACGAGGCTGTTGTAGACCGTGACGATCCAGCCCGCCGTCCAGATAAAGAAATAGAGCAGAAATTCGCCGATGAAGATTCCGATGGAGAGCGGCGTGATGTCAACATTCCGAAACACATCGCCCAGGGCATGACCGCCCGACGCCGTGATCGCGCCGAGAAAAAAGAAGAGCCAGATTTGCCAGCCGAGCCCGCTGCTGACCTGCTCCTGCGTGCGGACGGAGATGAGATATTCCGACGCCTTGGGATCGGCGGCGATTTCGGGCGCGACGATGTCCTGCCGCTCGCGGGCCTGACCGACGATGAAGAGCGGCGCTTGAACCGGGATGGCGTTTTCCGTGAAGCGGCGGACGTGGTCCGAATCCATGATGCCGCCCGCGGGGCCCTTGCCATAGTAGAGCGGATCGAAGGTCGAGCAGGTTTGGCTGAACACGCCGAGCGCCTCGATCCGCGCGCCCTCGGGGCGGACCAGCAGGCTGCCGGTGTCGTCCTGCACATAGAACGGCGTCGACTCCGTGCGCGAGTCCACGCTGGTCCAGCCGCTCTCCGTGCGCGTCACCGTTCTTGTGCCGCCCTTGCCGTCGCTTTCCGTTTCGGTCACGGTTCGCGACCAGCGTTCCTCGATATCGAAGGAATAATAGACGCACGATGTCGCCGCCAGAAAGCTGACCAGCGGCTGCTCGCATTGCGCAGTGCCTTTCAACTCCACCAAGCCAATGAAAACCCCCTGGGTCTTGGAGGTCGGCAGATTGTCGATCAATCGCTTGCGATGACACGCCCGCAACGACGCAAAAAGAGAAAACACCGCGATGGCCAGCCCGATCCAGGGCAGGAAGGCGCCAATCATCTGGGCTTGGCTAGAACTCATATCCAAAGTAGCCATGGGTTGCGTTGCTTTATTTTTTCAGCCTCTGACGAGGCGCGAGGAGCGAGGATACCCACTGCGGTCTCTGACCGACGAGCAACAAAGTCAGAGGCTGAAAAAATAGCAACCCTGCGGGCCGGGGTAATTTGGCTTGCCGGCTTCGTCGCTCGTTCGTCACGTAGCTTTGGCTATGCTCCTCAATCGACTCCTTGCCAGCAGAACCAAATTCCTCCCGGCGCAGCCCGTGTCTACTTTGGATATGAGTTCTGTCGTCGGCGAAAATGGCGGGCATGGAAATGAAACGGATGCGACCAAGCTATCTCAAAGAATGCGCGGAGGCCAAGTGGAAGCGCAAGTTTGACATGAAGTCATTAAACGGGAAGTTTAGTGGCCATGATTCCTGACCTGCCGAACCTTACCGGCGCCTCGAGCGCATGGATGCTTATCGCCCTTAAAGCCATCGCGGCGATGGGATTCATGACGGCAGCCAATGTCTTCATTCTCTATGCCTGCTGAGCGCCATGGCGGCTTTGGTTACTGGCGTGACCCCGTCTTCATCATCAGTCTGACGGTCTATGTCATCAATCGAATGTTCATTAAACCGAACCTGCATGCCTACTCGCCACTTTTTCACGGCCATCTTAACGACACGCTGACCGTGCCCGTCGCGCTGCCGATTTATCTCCTCGTTTACCGATGGATCGGCTTTCGCCCGGACGACGAACCGCCCCGCTGGTGGGAGGTTGCGCTCCACGTCCTGGTCTGGATGGTTTTCTTTGAATGGTTCGGACCGCTCGTCCTGCATCATGGCGTGTATGATCCGATCGACGATTGGTGCATCGCCGGCGGCGGCTTCGTCGCCTGGGCATTGTGGCAGCGCGAATGGATCAAGCGTCCGCGCGTATCCGCGAGGATATCCTAACAGCCTTGTCATTATGAGGTGATTGCAACGCCCGTGCGGCTGAATCATAATTGGCCTTTGATGCACTCCTGGATCGCGTTCATTGCAGCCTACGCCGTCGCGCAGAATTTCGGATATGCCGCGCTGCAGGTCTGGTTGCTGCAGCGGCGGAAACCCTGGCCCAAGTGGCTGGGCGCAGCCTCATACCTCTGGGCGCTGTTGATGAGCAGCTTGTTTCTCCTCGAGGTTTTCGAGCCGGGGGAATGGAAGGCCTTCATGCGCGAATGGCTCTACCTGCCCATGGCGGTCGAGATGACCTGGAACATTCTGCTCCTGCAAATACTTTTTCCGGTGATGATTCTCGTGGTGCTGATCGTGCGGCTGGTGGATCGCCGCCCGCAGCCCCAATTGATTTCGCCGGGCGGAATGTCGCGGCGAAAATTTCTCTACCTGCTCGGTTACGGCGCGGCGCCCGCCACCGCGATCGGCATGGGCGTGCACGGCTCACAAACCCGTGACGACCTGCAGGTGCGCGAGTTTGAAATACCGATCGCCGATCTGCCGCCCGAGCTGGAAGGCTTCACCATCGCCCACGTCAGCGATCTTCATTCGGGCCTGTTTGTCGGCCCTGACCGCCTAAAGAGAATCAGCGACGCCACGAACGATCTCAAGGCCGACCTGATCGCACTCACCGGCGACATCATCAACCGCGATATGGACGAATTTCCCGCCGCGCTTGCGGCCATGCTGCGCATGGAATCCCGCTACGGCATGTACCTCTGCGAAGGTAATCACGATGTGATTCCCGGCGCCTGCCTGGTGGTGGCGGAATGCGAACGCAACGGCCTGGCGATGCTCTATAACACGTGCCGGGCCCTACCGTTTGGCAGCGGGCGCCTTGTTTTCGGCGGCCTGGGCTGGGCGCGGTATTTGAAAATGGATGTTCATCCCGATGCGGTCGCCACGCTATTTCCCCCGCGCCGGGAAGGCGATGTGCGCATCCTGCTTGCGCATCACCCCGATCTATTCGATATCGCGCAGGATTCCGATCTTGTCCTGAGCGGACATACCCATGGCGGCCAGATCATGTTCGGGGAAAATGTTGGACTGGGCCGGCTCCGCTTCAAATATTGCAGCGGTCTCTTTGAGCGTCCCGACTGTTCGGCGAAGCTGCTCGTCTCCAACGGCTGCGGCGACTGGTTTCCCTGCCGTATCGGCGCACCCGCTGAGATCGGCTTGGTGCGGCTAACCAGCGCCCGGACATCGTGATTTGCCCCCATTGACCCGCGGCGTGCAGCGTCGATATTGATGCATGCCCATTGCAACGATCAATCCGGCGACAGGGGAAACGATTCGGACTTTCGCTCCCCTTTCCGACGACGAACTTGAAGCCAAGCTCGCTCTCGCCGCGGCGACCTTCCAGCGCCATCGCCTGAGCAGCTTCGCCGAGCGCGCGGAAAAGATGCTTGCCGCCGCGGAGATCCTGGAAAACGAGCAGGACCGGCTCGCGTGGCTGATGACGCTCGAGATGGGCAAGCCGTTGCCGCAGGCACGGGCCGAAGCGGCCAAATGCGCCACGGGCTGCCGTTACTACGCCGCGAATGCGGAGCGATTCCTGGACGACACGCCGCTTCCCGATGCCGACGGCCGCTGCTTCGTGCGCTTCGAGCCGCTGGGCGCGGTGCTCGCCGTCATGCCGTGGAATTTTCCCTTCTGGCAGGTGATTCGGTTCGCCGCGCCCACGCTCATGGCGGGAAACGTCGGCCTGCTCAAGCACGCGGGCAGCGTGCCGCAGTGCGGCCTGGCTCTCGAGGAGCTCTTCCTGCGCGCGGGTTTCGCGGAAGGTTGTTTCCAATATCTCGCGATCGAGAGCAAAACCGTCCAGCGCGTGATCGAAGATCACCGCGTGGCTGCGGTGACATTGACCGGCAGCCTGGGCGCGGGCAGCGCCGTCGCGGCCATCGCCGGAAAACAGATCAAGCGCACCGTGCTCGAACTCGGCGGCAGCGATCCGTTCGTGGTCATGCCGAGCGCGCCGCTCGCCGCGACGGTCCAGCAGGCGGTGAAGGCGCGGGTGCAGAACAACGGGCAGTCATGCATCGCGGCCAAACGCTTCATCGTTCACGCCGACATTTACGACCAGTTCCAAAACCTTTTCGTCGCCGCGTTCAAAAATCTTCGCATGGGCGATCCGCTCCAACCCGAAACCGATGTCGGACCGCTCGCCCAGGCGCAGGCGGTGGACACGCTGGAAAATCAGGTACGTGCTGGAATCGAATCAGGCGCGCGCGTCCTGACCGGCGGCAAGCGTGGGCGCGGCCCGGGCTTTTTCTTTGAACCGACCGTGCTGGCCGGCATTTCCGTCGATAGCCCTTTTTCGCGCGAGGAACTTTTCGGTCCCGTCGCCATGCTCTTCCGCGCCCGCGATCTCGACGAGGCGATTGCCATTGCCAACTCGACCCCGTTCGGGCTCGGCGCCAGCATCTGGACGCAGGACGAAGCCGAGCAACAGCGCGGCATCCGCGAATTACAGGCCGGGCAGGTTTTTGTAAACGGCATCGTGGCCTCGCAGCCTGCGCTCCCCTTTGGCGGCATCAAGGAATCGGGCTACGGGCGGGAGCTGGGCGCTTTCGGCCTTCGTGAATTCGTGAACGCCAAGAGCGTGCGGATTGCATTGTAGCCGCCGTCGTGAGACGGCGGAAATGTCTCGTGGCTTTTCCCCGTCCCACCCCGTGCTCTCGCGAGCACGGCTACGATTATTTCCGCACATGTTAGCCATAACAAACAACCGTTATCGCCTTTACACATGTTCACGGCTGACATAACTTTCTCCATGGCCAAGCCGATCGCCAAAACGCCTCCTCTCCCCGGCGAACCAGCTCCCCGCAAACGCAGCGCGCATGACCGCGCCGGAGTGACCGAAAGCATGGAGGATTATCTTGAATGCATCTTCGACCTCGAAAGCACCAAGGGCTACGCCTGCGTGTCCGACGTCGCCGAGGCCCTGCGCCTGAACCGCGCCAGCACGTCCATCATGGTCAAGCGGCTGGGCAAGCTAGGCTTTCTCCGCTATGAGCCCTATCGCGGATTTGCCCTGACCCCCGAAGGCAGCCGCGTGGCGGAGAAAATCCGCAAGCGTCACGCCATGCTCTCCGATCTCTTTCAACTCCTGGGGCTCGATCACCGCGAGCACCTCTCCGATATCGAAGGCCTTGAGCATCATCTGAGCGACCGCGCCTTTCGCCGTTTTGCCGAACTCGCGGTCCATCTGCGCCAGCATCCCTTTCCGCCTATCGGCGCAGCCAACCGCCCGCCGCGCGCCTGACTTTATGGCCGCCAAGTATACCCCGCTGACGGACGCGCTTTATAATTACGTCATCGCGCAGAGATCGAACGCAAACGATCCCCTCCTGGCGGCCCTCCAGGCGGAAACCGAAAACCTGGGCGAAATCAGCCAGATGGCCATCGGCCTCGACCAGGCGGGATTGATCAGCCTGCTCGTTCCGCTGATCGGAACCAAATGGGCGGTGGAAATCGGCACCTTCACCGGCACAAGTTCCATCTGCATCGCGCGCCATCTCGCGCCCGGCGGAAAACTCTATTGCTTCGACATCGATTTCAAATTCACCAGCATCGCCCGGCGCTATTGGATCAAGGCCGGCCTGCAGGACAAGATCGACCTGCGCCTCGGCGACGCGCATCGCCTGCTCACGCATTTCAAACCGCAGAACCTGATTGATTTTGTTTTCATCGACGCCGACAAGGAAGGGTACGATTTCTATTACGAAACGATCCTTCCCTACGTGCGCACGGGCGGGCTGATTCTTTTCGATAACATGCTGCGGGGCGGAGACGTCATCGACTCGATCGCAAAAAATACGCCTGCGACCCGCGCCATCGATCAACTCAACCGCAAACTCGCCGTCGACAGCCGGGTTCAATGCGTCCTCCTCCCCATCGCCGACGGGTTGGTCGTGTGCCGCAAACTTTTTATTGCCGCCCATGAGGGTCGCAAGCTGACCGACTCGCGGCGAACGCCGGGTGAAAGCCGGTTTTGAAAAAGGCGGCGCACCGATTCCTCGACAACTTCGGAACCGCGCGTGTTAAGATGCCCTTGTGCCGGAATCGCCTGTCCAGAAATCGCTGATTGTTTCACTGCATGACGCCCATCCCGGTTCTCATACGCAAATCGCCGAGCAGATCGCCTTTTTGGCCGATTACGGGATCAAGCGCAGCAGCATCCTCGTCGTGCCCGAATTCCACCACCGTGGATCGGTGCTACGGGATGGGAATTTCTGCGATGCCGTCTCAGGCTGGCAGAACCAGGGACATGAAATCGTGTTGCACGGCTATTTCCACGACCGCCTCGATTCACCCGCCGAGAATTTATCCACGCTTTTTTGGACCCGCCTCTACACCAGCCGCGAGGCCGAGTTCCTTGACCTGCCGAAGGATACAGCCCGGATGCGGCTCGAAAATGGCCGCACTCTTTTCGAATCGCTCGGCTGGCGCGCGACCGGGTTCGTGGCCCCGGCGTGGCTTATGGCGGAGGGCCTCACCAACCTTCTTGCCGAGATGGGTTTCCATTACACCACGCGCATCAGCGAAATTATTCCGCTCTTGCCGGGCCTCAACCGGATCAAGTCCTCGCAATCGCTCTGCTACAGCACGCGCGCTGGCTGGCGGCGGTTCGCCTCGGGCGTGTGGAACAAATATCTCTACGGCCGGTTGCGCGAAACGGACCTCATCCGGCTCAGCCTCCATCCGCGCGATCTTGAGTTTTCGCTCATGCGCCGCCAGATTGACCAAATCCTCCGCGCGTCCCTGAAGCGCGGTTTCCTACCCACCACCTACGGCGATTATGTTGCGCGTTGATCTTCAACTCCATTCCCGCTTCTCGGACCGGCCGAGCGAGTGGATTCTGCGCCGGCTCGGCATGCCGCAAAGCTACAGCGAACCGGAGAAACTTTATCGCGAACTCGATGAGGCCGGGATGACCTTCAAGACCATCACCGACCATAACCGGCTCGACGGCGGCAAGGCGATCGCCTATTACCCGGATGTTTTCCTGAGCGAGGAAGTCACCACCTATTTTCCCGATGGGTGCAAAATCCATCTCCTGGTCTGGAATCTTAACGAAGCGCAGCACGAGGAGATTCAGCACCTGCGTCCGAGCATTTACGAACTCGCCGCCTATTTGCGCCAGCAGAAATTGCCCCATGGCGTGGCGCATCCGCTGGTCAACATCAACCAACTTCTGACTGTCGAACACTTCGAGCGGCTCGTGCTTCTCTTCCGCTGTTTCGAGGCGCGCAACGGCAATCGCGAACCGCTGGCCCAGGAAGTAGGCAACCGCTGCCTGGCCGCCCTCACGCCGGAAAAAATCAGCGAGCTGGCCAATCGCCACGGCCTCGAGCCGACGCACACCGACGCGCATCGCAAAATCCTTTTTGCCTCCTCCGACGACCACAGCGGCCTCCATCCCGGCGCGACTTACACCGAGGTCCCCCACGGCGAAACCGTGCGCGATTTTTTCCAGGCCCTCGAAGATGGCGCGGCGACGCTGCACGGCCCCACGGGCGATCCGCTCACTTTTTCCAGCAGCCTTTACACCACCGTCTTCAGCTTTGCGCGGGACAAAATCAAGCGCGGCGCGCCGGTTGGAGCCAGCCTGCTGGGCAAGATGGCGGAGCGTTTTCTCGCGGGCCAAAACCCGACGGCATTTTCGTTTGCGGAGCGCTTCGGCCACATCACGGAGGCGATCCGCACCGGCCAGGCGCTCGATTTCGTCAAGCCGGGCGAAATCAGCCTCCAGCGCGAAGTCGGCGCGTTTCTTTCCGACCCGAAGCTCAAACGCACTTTGGATCACATCATTGCAAGCGAGCCCAACGCCAAGCGGCGCTCGTTCCGCATGGCATCGCACATTACCAACGAGCTTTCCTACCGCCTCATCACGCAGTTCCAGCAACGGGTCTCGCGCGGCAACCTCATCGACGCCTTTCAGTCGCTCACCGGCCTGCTCCCGGTGGGGACGAGCGTGCTTCCCTACGTGGTCGCCTTCGGCCAGCAGGCGCCGGACCGCGCCCTCCTCACCCACGTCGCCCGCCGCTTCACCGGCACGGTGCCGCAACTTCTGCGCAATGAAAAGCGCGCCTGGTTCACCGACACGCTCGAGGACGTCAACGGCGTCGCGCGGACCATTCGCGCCATGGTGCAAGCCGCGGGCCACGCCGGGGCCGACCTCACCGTCATCACCTCGCGCTCGAAGCTTTCGATCACCGATATCCCGATTAAAAATTTCCCGCCCGTGGGCGAGTTCGAAATCCCCGAGTACGAATTGCAGAAGCTCAGCTTCCCTCCCTTTCTCGATATGCTCGATTACGTCCAGCGCGAGCGCTTCACCGAGGTGATCATCAGCACGCCGGGACCGATCGGCCTCTGCGCGCTCGGCTGCGCCAAACTGCTCGGGCTGCGCACCTCGGGCATCTACCACACCGATTTTCCCCAGTACGCCCGCTTCCTCAGCGACGACGCGTTCATGGAATCGATCGTTTGGAATTACATGCAGTGGTTCTACGGCCAGGTCGATCTCGTCTACGTCAACTCGGAGTTCTATCGCCGCCGCTGGATCGATCGCGGCATCGTCCCGGACAAGCTGCGCATCCTGCCGCGCGGTCTCGACACGGAGCTTTTCAATCCCTCGATGCGCGACGAAAAGTTCTGGGTCAGGCGCGGCGCGAAGGGCCCCGTCCTGCTTTATGTCGGACGCATTTCCAAGGAGAAAGACCTCAATCTCCTCGCCGAAGCCATGCCCGCGCTGCGCGAAAAAGCCGGTGAGTTCACCCTCGCCCTCGTCGGGGAAGGCCCTTACCGCGCCGAGCTGGAAAGAAATCTGCCGGATGCGATATTCACCGGGATTCTCAGCGGCCGCGAACTCGGCGTTGCTTATGCCTCGGCGGATTTGTTTGTCTTCCCGAGCACGACCGACACCTTCGGCAATGTGGTGGTGGAAGCCATGGCGGCCGGCTTGCCCGTGGCCGTTTCGGATATCGGCGGCCCGAGGGAACTGGTCAAGACTTCGCAGATGGGACGCATCCTGCCGGCCCGCGACGTTTCCGCCTGGGTGGATGGGCTGGCGCAAATGCTCGCCGAGCCGTTATCGCCCGAAGAACGTCAAAACCTCGCCCGCGTGGCCGGCAGCGAGCGCCGCTGGGACAGCGCCTTCGCCAAATTCTGGGCGGACGGGCTATAGGGTAGGGACGCGAGTCCCTTCGCGTCCCTCGAATTCAACGGACGGACGGCACTCCTGCGGAGGGCAGACTGCCGTCCCAACCTTATTTCGTCGCGTCAGCGGCGGGTGGCGTAGCCGCAGCGCTGTTCGTGCTGTTCGGCTGGACATGAATCAAGCCGGCTTGAATCGCAGCCTTGACGATGTCCGCCGCGGCCTGATCCTTCGCGCTCGTCTCAACCAAGTCCTTCATCAGCGCAACGTACCGGCTCGATACGTTCTGGGCCTCGGTGATCGTCGGGACCGCAGCCTGGAATTGTTTATCGAAAACAACTCGCTGGCTGTTCGTCGCATAAACTTGGTACCCAGACCAAAGCAGTAATCCGCTGATGAGGATGAGCAGAGGCCAAAAGGAGGAATAATTATTATCGGGTGTTTGATCGAATTCGTCGGACATAGTCGTATTTGGAAAAAGGATTGCTTAGTGAGCCGTTGCCGGCGCCGTGGACGCGGGGGGAACAGACGGTTCAGCACCGTTGGTTCCTTCCGGGGCGGGATTATAGGTAATTTGCTGGCGGGCCAGGAGGTCCTTGAGGCCCTGGTCTCCCGTCTTCTGGCTGTCTTGAAAAATGCGAACGGCCAGTTGCTTGAGATTACTCTGGAACGCCTGTCCCTGATTGATGACCTGCTGGGCGGCGGCGAGACGGTTTTGTTCAAAATTGGTCTGACGGGTCAGGAAAATATGGCCGATCAAAAGCAACACAACCAAGCTGCTCATGCCGGTAAGCACAAAGAATTGGATTCGATTCATGGAAAGGATATTAATCAGGACTACTGACTTTGGTTAAGGATTGAACGCTGAGGATTAAACGAATGTTTTTCGAGTCACAAGCATTAAATTGGTATCGCCGGAATGGGTGTTCATACTTTATCGGTCGACAATCGCACAGCATTACCCTTATTCGCAGCGGATAGAGCCGGCAAAAACTGCCCTGCGTTGAAGCTTTCTAAAGATTCTGCCGAGGCCTCAATCGCCCTCCGCAGGCAGTGCCGTGCGCAGATATTGCCCTCCGCAAGTACTGCCGTGCGCAGCACCTTTTCGCTTGCCGCGATCCAGCCGGCTTTCTAACTTAAGCGTTTACGCTTTCTCCCTCGCCTATTCCTGAGGCCTTGAGGAGCGTCTCAATACCCATCTATGCCTGATAATTTGTTTGCCCCCGGTGAGCGCATCGAACGCGTCAATGTCGCCGAAGAAATCGGCCGGTCATTCCTCGATTACTCAATGTCGGTCATCATCTCGCGCGCCCTGCCCGACGTAAGGGATGGCCTGAAACCTTCCCAGCGCCGCATCCTCTACGCCATGCACGAGCTGGGCCTGCTCCCCGGCCGCGCCACCTCGAAGTGCGCCGGTATCGTTGGCGAAACGATGAAGAAATTTCACCCCCACGGCGACCAGGCCATCTATCCCACCCTCGTCCATATGGCCGAGCCGTGGTCCATGCGCGAACGATTGATCGAAGGCAAAGGCAACTTCGGCTCCGTCGAGGGCGACGCGCCCGCCGCCATGCGTTATACCGAGGCGCGCCTGACCCCTCTCGGCGCCATCCTGATGGATGACATCGACAAGGACACGGTCAATTTCCAGACCACCTACGACGAGAAAAACATGGAGCCGGTCGTGCTCCCCGCCGCGTTCCCCAACCTGCTCGTCAACGGCGGCACCGGCATCGCGGTCGGCATGGCCACCAATCTCGCGCCCCATAATCTCACGGAAGTCATCGACGGCATCTGCGCGCAAATCGACAAGCCCGATATCACCATCGCCGAGCTGACGAAGAAGTATATCAAAGGCCCTGATTTCCCCACCGGCTGCACGCTCATCGGCATGGAGGGCATCAAAAACTACACCGAGACGGGCCGAGGCAGCGTCAAGGTCCGCGCCAAGCTCCACACCGAGATGCCCAAGGGAGGCAAGGAACAGATCATCGTCACGGAGATTCCGTTCAACGTGAACCGCGCCGAGCTGGTCTCGCGCATTGCGCAACTGGTCAACGAAAAGGAGCTGACCGAAATCACCGACGTGCGCGACGAATCGGACGAAAGCACGCGCGTGGTCATTGAGCTCAAGCGCGACGCCATCGCCAAGGTCGTCATCAACAAGCTCTATAAGATGACCGCGCTGGAAACGTCCTTCGCCGTCAACCAGCTTGCCATCGACGCCGGCCGGCCCAAGACGCTCAATCTCAAGGAGCTGATCAACTGCTATATCGAGCATCGCCGCGAAGTGGTGATGCGCCGCACGCGCTTCGAGTTGCGGGAAGCCCAGCGCAAATCCGAAGTGCTGGAGGGATATCTGATCGCGCTGGCGAATCTCGACGACGTGATCAAGATCGTGCGCAATTCCGCCGACCGCGAGGAAGCGCGCGTCAAACTCGCAGCCTATAATTTCACCAAGGTCCAGGTCGAACGGTTCGGCATCCGCATCCACAACGAACAGCGCCTGACCAATGGCCGCTACCTCATCAGCGCGGAACAGGTCACCGCCATCCTCGAACTGCGCCTCTATCAACTCACCGGCCTCGAGCGCGACAAGATCATCGGAGATTACCAGGAATTGCTCCAGAAGATCACCGACCTGATCGATATTTTAGCCAAGGAAATCCGCGTTCTAACCATCATCAAGAAGGAACTCAGCGTTATCCGCGAAAAGCACGGCAACGAGCGCCGCACGCAGATCGTTCCCGACGAAGGCGAAATGGCCATCGAGGATTTGATCGCGAACGAAGGCGTCATCATCACCATCACGCACAACTCGCTGATCAAGCGCACCAACATCAGCAGTTATCGCGCGCAGCGGCGCGGCGGACGAGGCGTCATCGGCATGACCACGCGAGAGGGCGGCGGGACCGAGGACGACGATTTCGTCGAGCATCTCTTCACTGCCTCGACCCACGATTACCTGATGTTCTTCACCAACAGCGGACGTGTTTACGTCGAGCGCGTGCACGAGATCCCCGACATGGGCCGCGCCTCCAAGGGCCGCTCCATCGCCAATCTGTTGGAGATGAGGCCGGGCGAAAAAGTTGCCGCGCTCATCCGTGTTGAATCGAAGAAGGACGCGCAGGGCGCCGACAATACCTGGAAGTCGGGCGGCTTCGTCCTCTTCGCCACGCAACAAGGCACGGTAAAGAAAACCTCGCTGGAGGAATTCGCCAACCATCGCAAGGGCGGCATCATCGCCATCGGCATCGAACCGACCGACAGCCTCATCGAGGCCAAGCTGACCAGCGGCCAAAACGAAGCGGTTCTCATCACCCGCGAAGGCATGAGCATTCGGTTCCCCGAATCGGATGTGCGCGACATGGGCCGTCCCGCCACGGGCGTGCGGGGCATCAGCCTCGACAAGGACGATGTCGTGGTCGCACTGGCTGTCGTTGATCCCAATGCGACGCTGCTCGTCGCCGGCGAGAACGGCATCGGCAAGCGCACGGCCTTCGACGAATATCGCCTCCAAAGCCGCGGCGGCAAAGGCATCATCACGATGAAGACCAACGAGAAAACCGGTCGAGTCGTCGGCGCCCTCACCGTCATCGACCAGGACGAAATCATGCTCCTGACGCAACAGGGCCAGATGGTGCGCACGCCGGTGAAGGATATCCGCGAGGCCGGCCGCAACACGCAAGGCGTCAAGCTGATCAATCTCACGGCGGGCGACAAGCTCACCGCCATCGCGCGCGTCATCTCCGAAACCGACGAGTCCGAACCGCCGGGAGAGGGATTGAGCGTTTAAGTTGTGCCTCAGCTTGCTAACTTTGTTCTCTCATTTTTCGGCTGATCCAATATAGCGGACGGCGGCGGACGTGGGCGATAGCAAGGACCCAAAGAGTATCATTCCGAACAATGTACGGAATGTAGTAGGGAAATGTGCGCAGATTGACTCGACGAAAGCCCGGTGGCCGGAGCCGCAGTAGCGTCGGATTAGCGTTGATCCAAGCTAAATTGGAACTCACTTCATCACGCAGTCTTCGACCAAAGTCAGGCTCTATCCCTTCATAATAGGTGATCGCGTCGATTAACTCCTTTTGCGCTTCGTCAAGGAGAACGAGTTTCACCACGCAAAACGCTTATTGATGTCCGCCAATACAACATCCCAGGGTTTCGCCTCCGCCTCGCCGGCGTCGATGGCTCTTATACGTTGGGCAATTTCGTTCTCCCACGCCGCCTCGACTTCTGAAAGTGGTTCGACAGGGGAAACATCTGAGGCATCCAAAAGTATTCGCGCTAACGCCATCCGCTGCTGTGGAGGCAGTTCAACGGCTTCGCGGGCGAGATCGGCAAGCGAGCGGCTCATAGGGGGAATGTATTACTTCCAAAAAGACAAGGCAAGCACAGCGGGTTGACCCAATTCTAGCCGTCTAAAATTTACAAATGCGGAGCATTCGACAATTGCATCGTATAGCTCGTGACAGCGTGACTTGAAATTCTCAACGTCTGTTAGGTGTAGAACAACCACATCCGGAGATACACAATATATCTTGGACATTCCTTCAGCAGGAGAATCGAGCGAAGTCATGCAATCGACCCAGGCATTCATGTTACGTCCGTAAAAGTCCGGAAAGCCCATGACTTCGGAAAAGACATCATGAAATGACGCCCAATCGGTGATCCGCTTGGTTGGGATATTGACTGTGGGCATCGTTGAATCCCGAAATAAAGATTAAACCGGCAATCCCGCCCTCAAGGCCGCGAGCGTCAACCGAATGCCAAAGCCCGTCGCGCCGCCTTCGAGATGCGCGGGCGCCTTGGTGGTCCAGGCCACGCCGGCGATATCGAAATGGACGAAGGGCGTTTCTTCGGCCCAGGTCTTGACGAAGCTCGCGCTGACGCAGGCGCTGCCTTCGCGCGGCCCGATGTTTTTCACCGTGGCGACTTCGGATTGGATTCCCTCCTTGTATTCGTCGTCGACGGGCAGGGCCCAGACGAGTTCGCCCGTGCTCCTGCCCGCGGCGATGAAAGCGGCCTGCAGATTGTTGTCCGAAGTGAACAGGCCCGCGCGGCGATGCCCCAGCGCCATGATGACCGCGCCGGTGAGCGTCGAGTATTCAAGGATGGCCGAGGGCTTGTAGGTCAGCCTCGCATGCGCGATGGCGTCGGCGAGAATGATGCGGCCTTCCGCGTCGGTGTTGAGCACCTCGATGGTCTTGCCATCGCGCGTGGTGATGATATCGCCGGGGCGGTAGGCGTCGGGGCCGGGCATGTTTTCCGCCGAGGGAATGAGCCCGATCAAATTCAGCGGCAACTTCAGATCGGCGGCCGCGAGCATGATGCCGAGCACGGCGAGCCCGCCCATCTTGTCCCATTTCATTTCGTCCATCGCCGCGCCGGGCTTAAGGGAAATGCCGCCCGTGTCGAACGTCACCGCCTTGCCGACGAGCGCAACCGGTGTCTCGCGTTTTGCGCCGCCGCGATATTCGAGGACGATGAGCCGCGGCGGATTGCTCGAGCCCTTGCCGACGGCGAGAATGCCCCCGAAACCGTCCCGCGCCAGATGCCGCTCATTCCAAACCTTCACCGTCAGCGCGCGGCCTTTCGCCAGCTCCTGCGCCTTCTCGGCGAGGATCGCGGGGGTGAGCATGTTGCCGGGCAAATTGCCGATATCGCGGATGGTGTTACTGATGTTCGCCACGATCTCGGCATCGCGGGCCTGCGCGCGTGACGGGTTCACTTCGTTTTCCTTCACCAAAACCTGAAGCCGGGCCAGCGTGCCGCGCCCCTTTTTGGCCGGGTCCTTGCCGAAACCCTCGAATTTGTAGCTGGCGAGAATCGCGCCTTCGACCGCGGGGCCGACGTGATCGGCATAGGCGGTCAGGTCCAGCGCGATTTCCGTGCTGCCGAGTTTGAGCAGTTGCTTGATCGCGGCGCCAGCGGCCCGGCGCAGCGTGTCGGGCTCGATCTTCTCCTTCTCACCGAGGCCGACGACGATGGTGCGCTGGTTTTTGTCGCGCAGAAGAACGGTCGCGCAAACCGCGCCGTCGAATTCCGAGGCCGGCACGCCGGGCGGAAGCGGACTTCCCTTGACGAAAAAGGTGACGAGATCAGGAGTGCCGACAGGGGAGACGCGAACGTCGAGTTTGAGGGAGGGCATTTGGACAGGATTAACAAGATTAACGGGATTTGGGAAGTAGGTGGTTTCTCTGACAATTCTTTTACGATTTTGGTGTTGCAGCGGAGTGGTGCGGGTTCTCAGAGTGATTCATGCGGACTTTCTCGATGGCTGGGCTGGCGGGGATTCTTTTCGCGGTAACGGCCGCCCCGGCTGCGCCCGCTCCTACCCAAACTCTTCCCGATTGGGGAAAAGCAGATGCATCGGGCGTGCAGTTGCGCCTGCTGGCAGTGAAGCACGAGTGGCAAAGTACCGAGACGCCTTCGTTGAAACTGGATATGCTCAATACCGGCAGCAAAACGGCGCTTTATTTCGGCTTGGGACAAGAATGCCTGATCCAAGTGGATGGTCATTGGTATGCCTATTCTCTGCCAATTTCCATCAACATGCCTGCCATGCAGCTTTTTCCGGGCAAGGAAAAGGACGGGGCCGTAACGGTCGGACTGACTGCCGATTGGATCACCCACTCTGACATACCGAATTGGGATGGCGTGGCCGCTGGCGATGCTAAAGGAATCACGCACTTGAAATTGAGCCCGGGCCTGCACACCGTGCGGATCAAGTTCCGACCGGATGCACCCGGTACGACTATCAACGGGGTCAGCAACCCGGCTGAGATTGAGATTGAACCAGCCGGTTCTAAGACTGGCGCGCCATAGCATTAAAGGGCAGAAGTCTATCCCTCCAAAAAACGATCAATGATGCCCGTCGCCGTTGGTTGGCGGCAAGAGACCGACAATCTCGCGATAATCCTTCGGCAAAAGCATCTCCACGTCGACGCCGCGGAATTCGTAGAGGCGGTGGATCGTCTCCTCGAGCAGGTTGTTCGGGCAGGAGGCACCGGCGGTGATGCCGACGACGACGTTGCCTTCGGGCAGCCAATCGTGGCTCACCACTTCCTGCTGCTTGTGCTGGTCGTAGTGGGAGATTTCCTTGGCGGAAATGAGCTTGTCGGAATTCTTGATGAAGAAGGTCGGCAGCACGGCCTCACCCATTTCGGCCAGGTGCGAGGTGTTGCTGCTGTTGTAGCCGCCGACGACGAGCAGCAGGTTCATTTTCTCGACGCCGAGCATTTCGGAGAGCGCGTCCTGCCGTTCCTGGGTGGCACCGCAAATCGTGTCGGCCTTGCGGAAATGGAGGTCGAGCGCCTCGCGGCCGTAGCGGTCGACCATGGCTTGCTCGAACCGGCGCTGCACTTCCTCCGTCTCGCCCTTCATCATGGTCGTCTGGTTGGCGACGCCGACGGAAACGAGATGCAGATCCGGATCGAAACCGGTGGAGTAAGCGCCCTCGAATTTCCGCAGGAATTCCTCCTTGTCGCCGCCCTTGCGGATGTAGTCGCAGACGTAGTCGGTCTCCTGCAACGTAAAGACGACGAGGTAATGCGTGCCGCCCTTTTCGCTGATGGCCTGCGAAACGGTCGCCTTGGTTTCCTCGTGCCACGCCTTGCCATGGATGATGGAGGTCGTGCCGCGGTCGCGATATTGCCGCACGCGTTTCCAGACGGACATGACGTCGCCGCAGGTGGTGTCGACCTGGTAGCAGCCGATTTCCTTGAGGCGCTGGAGCACTTTGACCTCCGCGCCGAAGGCCGGGACGATGACGACATCCTCCTCGGTCAGGCCATCGAGATCGTAGACGCCGCGCGTTTCCTTGAGCTGCTTGATGCCCATGGCCTGGAGCTGGTCGTTGACCTCGGGGTTGTGGATGATTTCGCCGAGCAAATAAATATTGTGGCCGGCGTAGACCTTGGCCGACGCATAGGCGAGATTGATTGCGCGCTCGACGCCGTAACAAAACCCGAAGACCTTCGCCAGCTTGACCGTGAGCCCGTTGGCCGAGAGATACGACTTGGTGTGGCGCAGATATTCCACCACCGGGCTGCGGTAATGCGTTTCGACTTTTTCCTGCACGAGCTTCATGACCTCCGGGGTGCGGAGATTCATGCGCTTCTTCGGCGCGGGGGCTGTGACAGGGGCTGGGGAGGCGTCGGACATCCCTCTAGTAACCGCGATAGAGGCGTTTCCGTCAAGTGTGGCGTTACACCGCCATCTGCTCCAGCACGCGGATCTGCTTCAGACCACGGAAGCGGCCGTTGTAATCGAGACCGTAGCCGACGACGAATTCGTCGGGAATCTTGAAGCCGATCCAATCGACTTTGACGGCCATTTGCTTCTTCTTTTTCTGCAAAAGCACGCATACCTTGACGTCGGCGGCGCCGAGTTCGCGCAGGCGCTTGGCGACCTCCGCCAGCGTTTGACCCGTATCGAAAACGTCGTCGACGATGACGACGTGCCGACCCTTGAAGGAATCGCCCATGGCCTCGAGGCCGCGGAGCTTGCCCCCGCTTTTCGTCCCGGCGTAGCTGGCCAGCCGGACGCAGGTGATCTCGCTGTCGAGGTCGGTGGCGCGCAGGAGGTCAGCCAGGAAGAAAAGCGCGCCATTCATGATGCCCAGGAAAAGCGGACGCTCACCGGCGTAATGTTTGGTCAACTCGCGGCCCAATTGGCGCACGCGCGCAAGGATTTGCGCCTGCGTAAGAATGATCCGGCCCGTCGTCATGGCATCAAGAAAAGAGGCGAATTGGTCCTTCGACAAGCCCCTATATAGGTGGGGAAGACTCGCTATCGACATCGCTCCGTTGCTCGCTATATTTCACGAAACCTATGTCCAACCGCCTGGCCACTCGACGCCCCTCTGTCAAACCCGTCTACAAACGGATCGTCCTGAAATTGAGCGGCGAGGTGCTCAAGGGCTCGGAAGAGGTCATCGACGCGCAGGTGGCCGACAAAATCGCCCGGGAAGTCGCCGAGATTCACCAGATGGGCGTGCAGGTCGCCGTGGTCATCGGCGGCGGCAACATCTGGCGCGGCATCACCTCGGCGAATCGCGGCATGGACCGCAGCACCGCCGATTACATGGGCATGCTGGCGACGATCATCAACGGCATGGCGCTCCAGGAAGCGCTGGAGAAAGCCGGCGTGAATACGCGCGTGCAGACCGCCATTGAAGTAAAGAATGTGGCCGAGCCATTCATCCGGCGGCGCGCGGTGCGGCATCTTGAAAAAGGGCGCGTGGTAATTTTTGTGGCCGGAACGGGCAATCCCTTTTTCTCCACCGACACGGCAGCGGCGCTGCGGGCGAGCGAGCTGGGCGCGGAGATTTTACTGAAGGCAACCAAGGTCGACGGCATCTATGATAGCGATCCGCGCAAGAATCCGAAGGCAAAGCGCTTCACGCAGGTAAGCTACTCCGACGCGCTGGTGAACCGGCTGCAAGTGATGGACTCGACCGCGTTTTCGCTCTGCATGGATAACCAGGTGCCGATCGTGGTCTTCGACATGTTCAAGCCGGGCAACCTGCGCTCTGTGGTGCTGGGCGAGAAGATCGGGACGCTGGTAAGCGCGTAGTTGCATGATGGAAATGCGCTGCTTCGCTCTTGCTGACCTTTCCCGCCCGGGCTAGACTTCGGGCATGAGCGTCGATGCCATCCTGCAGGAATTGCCGAAGCAGGAGAGCGCCGAATTGAGCCGTATTCGGGATCTCCTTAATTCCATTCAAGATCAGAGAAATACGGCCCACATGGCGGAGATGGCCCGTCTAATTGACGACAAAGACCCAACCCATTGGATAACGCTGGAGGAGCTGAACCGAAGGCTTACGTTGAAAGATGGCGATAGTCCCGAATGAAGCCTTTTGAGCTGATGGCCGCCTATCCTGCTGTGGAATTTATCCCGCAGCAGAATCGCGCCGACCGAAGGGCTCTTGCGGAACTTCTCGAGGCATTGAAGAAATATACGCATAACTGCAAAGATCTTGCGGAACTGCATTCCTCCGGTCGCGAACATTTTTGTTTCTTCGGAGCCGATATGCAATCAGGTTTTGGATCGACGAGTGGGAACGCGAAGTGAAGGTGCTGCATTTGCAGTTTCGCGATCGCTAACTCAAACGCATCTCATGCGCATCCTCCTCATCAAGCCGAAGCAGATCGGCGATTCGCTGATCCTGACGCCGACGATCACCGCCATCAAGCAGGCCCATCCCGAGGCGGAAATATGGGTGATGGTCCGCCGGGGCTGCGAAGGGATTCTGGCGGGCTGCCCGACCATCGCGCAAATCGTCACGCTGGCCGGCGTGGAAAAAAGCGACCGGCGCAGCGGGGATATCTGGCATCAGATAAAAGTCGTGTCGTGGTTGTGGAGCGTCCCATTTGATTACGTTTTCGAGCTGGGCGACGGACATCGCGCGCGCCTTTTCGCGATGGTGAGCAGGACGAAGCGGCGCTATTCGGTGAAGCCTTCGAGTCCGCTGAAGCCAATCGAGAGAAAATTTTTCACCGCCGTATCGTCCTTCGATTGGCAGACGTGTCACCGTGTGGAAAAGGACTTTTATTCAGTCAGCGAGTTTCTTCCTTTGCCGGCACCGGTACCGCCTTTGCTCTTCGATAAAAGCGGCACGCAGGCCTGGGAACGCGGCGCGACGCTGACCGATTTTTGCCTCGTGCAGGTCGGGTCGCGGCAGGGCTACAACCGCTGGCATCGCGAGGGCTGGCGCGACGTGTGCCGCGCGATGCTGGAGCGATTGTCCAACGTCGTCGTTTCCTGCGGGCCAGTCGCGCACGAGATGGAAGAAGCCGCGTGGCTGCAACAGGAATTGGGGTCGCGCGTCATTAACACCGAAGGAAAAACGACCTGGCCCGAAATGGCCTGGCTGCTTTATCGCGCGAAACTCTACATCGGCCCCAACACCGCGGCGATGCATCTGGCGGCGGCATGCCGCTGTCCCGTCGTCACCCTGTTCGGACCCTCCATCGAGGATCACTGGCATCCCTGGCAGGTGCCCTACCGGATCGTCACGACCCATGGCTACGTCCCGGCCGAAAACACCGTCGAGCGCTACACCGCCGTGAAAAAACGGAGGATGAATGAGATCAAGGCAGGCGATGTGATCAAGGCGTGCGATGAATTATTGGCTGAAACAGGCATGCTTCGGTCTTGACCCCTATAGGTTTTAGAGAACTTTTATGTTCATGAGCATCCACGAACTCGAAGCTGAAATCATGAGGCTGGGAGCCACGGGACCAAGCTTACCTATTTGATAAACTTCTCCACGCGTTGGAGGCGGAGGAAGAACCTTTGACCAAAGAGGAATTGGATCGCCGCGCGGATGATCTTCGCTCAGGCCGTGTCCAGGGCATTTCGGCTGATGAAATGATGCCCTCCGCATGCCGGCTGCTTTAGATTTTTCGACGCTTCCAGTAGCCTGGACGGCGCTGTGGGGCCGCAATGGCAAGTAAGTGGATTTGATTCTCCACAACCTGGCAAATCAAGGGGTATGAAAAAATCGGCGTAGGCCCGACTCGATAGTACCCGGGCGCATCGATGATTTCCCGATGGTGAGGCCGGCTGCCGAGGTCATCAAGAGCCGCCTGAATTTCATTATAGAAAATCTCTGCGGAATTTACCAGGTATCCGTACTTCTTCAGCTAAAGAATTTGTCGCTCGAACTCTTTCTGAGCAAAAGGATGGGTAATGATTTTCATCGAGAATTACGTACTACATTCGCATCCGGGTCGTCTAAACGGGCGGCACGAGAAACTCCAGCGTCCGCTTGATTGCATCCCGCAGCGGAACGGTCACGTCAAGATTCAGCTCCGTGCGGGCGCGCTGGAGATTGGGCAGATAGATATTTTGCGTACCTTGCGGCTGCACGGATTGAACGACAACTTCCGGCACAGGCCGGATCCCAAGCCGGCCCGCAGCTTCGGCCATGTGGCGGGCAAGTTGCGACGTGCTCACGACTTCATCCGAACCGAGGTTATAGGCGCGGCCGCGCTCGCCTCGCAACAACATGCGCAGGAGCCAGGCGACAAGGTCGACGGGGTAAAGATAGGAGCGCAGGGCCGTCCCGTCACCGCGGACGAGAATCGGTCCGCCGCGCATCGCATCGCGCAAAAAGTTTCCGGCGGCGTAGTGGACGTCGAGGGGAAGATGGGGACCGAGAAAAGCAAAACCGCGGGCCGTGACAAAATCGACTCCGGATTCCGCGCAAAGCTGCTCCGCTTCGCGCTTGGCGACGGCGTAGGGCATCAACGCTTGGGCGGCGGCGTATTCATCTTCCTTCGCGCCGGACTGTTGACCGGAGAAGGTCCCATAAACCGAGCCGGAACTCATGTTGAGCAGCCTTTGTGCGCCCCACTTTTGCGCGAGATCGAGCATGCGGCGCGTACCGCCAATGATCGTGCGGGTGCGCTCTTGTTCCTGGGCCTCGGTGGCGACAGACGAGGTATCGGTCGCAGCGTTAAGGATGTAATCATGGTGATCCTCCTCAGACGAAAAGTCGGCCACGTGGCCCTTCACAAACCGGAGGGACCGCACCTCGCCAATCTGGGGATGACGACGCAGAAATGGCGCCGGATCGCGCGAAAGCACCGTCAGGCGCAACCCCAGCCCAAGTTCCGCATCGGCATGGCAAAGTGCCGCCAGCAGCCATTTGCCGAAGAATCCGGTACCGCCGGAAATAAACACCTTTTTGCCGCGCAGCACCTCGAACTCCGTCTCGGCGCCGCGGAGAATCTGGGCCAGATCGTGGTCGGCCAGGCCAAAGAGATGGTTTTGAGATTTGCCCACGGCGATGAAGCATGGTTAATACTGCCTCCGTGATTGCGCCAGAACCGGCTGAGGGAATCAATCAGCAAACCAGTCTCGTCCTTATGTTACGGAACAATCTGCTGGTCTCCGCGCTGATTTTTGCCGCGCTCGAATGCTGGCGTCCCTACTTTTTTTTGACCGACGATAACCTCGACGGCGCCTTTCCCATCTTCACGGAAATTGGCCGCCATCTTCTCAGCGGTCAGTCGCCTTTTGTCTCCGATTACCTTTTTGGCGGGGGCTATAATCTCTTGCGCGACCCGGCCTATTTCGCCTGGCATCCGCTCTATCTGGTCGCATCGCTGCTGGCCGGCACACCTTTTCACAATGCCATCGTCGATGTGGATGCCTTTGCGCTTTTCATGCTGACCACGGCGGGCTTCGTCACCCTGGCCGATTATTTGCGACGGGAGATGGCGCTGACCATCAGCGACGGCTGGATCATGTTTTACACGCTGAGCTTCACCTACACCATGGTCTCGCTGACCACCGCCGCGAGCTGGATCACGTTCCTCGGCGCCTACAGCGCCCTGCCGTGGCTGGCATGGGGAATTCTGCAAACGAAATGGCATCGAGGCTTGTGCATCGTAACGCTCTTTTCGCTGCACCAACTTCTCGGCGGACATCTGGCGCCCACCGTTTCGAACAGCATTTTCTTGTCCCTCTTCGCGCTTGGCATGAGCATCAGCCGCCGGTCGCCGGTTCCGTTGGCAATCTGGCTGATCGGTTATGCCGTGGCCGTGGTGGTTTTACTTCCGCTGCTGATTCCCCTGGTCGAGGGCTTTATGGGCAGCTATCGCGCGGGTGGTGTGCCGCTCAGCGACATGCAGTCCAACAACGTCCCCGTCTACGAATTTCAAAACTCCGTTTTTGCGGGCATGGCGCTTTGGCTCCTGCATCCGCATCAACATCCCTACACCACCTACACGCTGGCGTTGGGATCCAGCGCCGCGGCCTGGTGCCTGATGCCGGCCATCCTGAGCCGCGCAAAATGGCGCGGGCTGGAAGTGGTCACTGTGCTGATGTTGGTTTTCGGCCTGCTGATGATCAGCCGGCCCGTCTGGATCACGGAGGTCATGTTGCACCTGCCGGTTCTCCGCTCCATGCGCTGGCCGTTTCGCGAGTTCGTCCAGTTTCAGTTCTTCCTGCATCTCTTCCTCGTCATCCGGCCGCCCGGGCTCACGGTCCCGCTGCGGCGCTACTCGGCCGTGTGGGGCACCGGCATCATGGTCATCCCGATGATTCTCTTTCCCCTGCCGCCGACCTTCAACTCCATGACCTGGGATCGGGAGCTTATCCTCACCGGCGGTTATGAGAGCTATTGGAGCCAGGTGCGGCCCTTGCTGAAGCCGACCGATCGCATCGCCGTCATCATCCCGCTCGATCTCTACCTGGATAATCGCTTCGAGGAGCCCTACTCCCTTTTGGGCACGTACGATTATGCGATTCTGGCCGGCGTGGTAAACGCCTGCGGCTATTCACCGACCGCCCCGCGCGACCAGCTTTATACCCGGGCCTACGCCTTTTATCCCTTTGGCGCGTATCACCCGTTCCAGAAGGCGGCCCTGATGGAAGAACGGCCCGATCTGAAATTCATCACGCTGGAGAGCTTGCACCCGCTGAAAATTACCCTCAGCTCCCGCGACGGCCCGACCATCGACCTGACGCCGTTTATTCCCGTGCGCATTTCCAAACCCTTAACGCAACATGCCCCGTATTGAAAAGCGGGTCAGGGACTAGCCATCAGTAGCCCCAACGGGGCGAGCCAGCCACAGACCAGGGCAACGCCTTGGGAACCAAAATCGCAGAAGCAAGCCCGGAAAGAGATCTCTGCAAAAATCTTACTTTTAGGATTCTGTCATCCTGAGCGGAGCGCAGCGAAGTCGAAGGATGACGGATTGCTTCGAGAATCATTTCACGCTTAAATCGACACCTTGTGAAAGTCCCGTTCATCGATCTGCGCCTGCAGTACCAATTGCTCAAGCCCGAAATGGCCCCCGCGGTCGAGCGCGTCATCGAACGCGCCTCCTTCATCCTCAGCGAAGACGTCCGCATCTTCGAGAAGCGCTTCGCCGAATTCACCGGCTCGGCCCACGTCGTCAATTGCGCCAACGGCAGCGACGCGCTCGAGATGGCCCTGCAAGCCCTCGGCATCGGCCCCGGCGACGAAGTCCTCGTGCCCGCGCACACCTGGCTCACCACCGCAACCGCGGCCACGCATCTCGGCGCGCAGCCCGTTTTCGTCGACAGCCATCCTGACTTCTACACCCTCGATCTCGCCGACGCCGCGCGCAAAATCACTCCCCGCACCAAGGCCATCATGCCCGTGCACATCTTCGGCCAGGCCGCGCCAATGGATGATGTCCTCGCCCTGGCCCGAGCGCACAACTTGAAAGTCGTCGAGGATTGCGCCCAAGCCACCGGCACGACGCATAAGAATCGCCACGTCGGCACGTGGGGCGATATCGGCTGCTTCAGTTTTTATCCCGGCAAGAACCTCGGCGCCTATGGCGATGCCGGCGCGCTCACCACGCAGGACGAAAAGCTCGCCACCTACCTGCGCCGCCTCGGCAACCACGGCGCGCTCAGCAAATACGACAACGACATTCCCGGCCGCAACAGCCGCATCGACGGTCTCCAGGCCGCGGTGCTTAACGTCAAAATGAATCATCTTGCGACCTGGATCGCCCAGCGCCGCGCTCATGCCGCGCGTTACGACAGCCTTCTTGCCAAACTCGGCCTCACGCCGCCCGCAATGGCCCCCGACAGCGTCCATTCCTACCACGTTTACGCCATCCGCGTGCCGAATCGCGACCGGGTGCGCGAGCGCCTTTCCGCCGCCGGAGTTGAAACCATTGTCCATTATCCCAAGGCTGTCCCGTTCCTCGGCGCCTACGCCTATAAGAAGCACACGCCGGAAGATTTCCCCACCGCCTTCGCCCACTCGAACCAGATGCTCTCTCTGCCCATGTTTCCCGAACTCAAGCCTGCGCAACAGGATTACGTGGTCGCCCAACTGGCCCAAGCCATCCGCGAAGCTTAAAGGCTTGCCGGATTACCTTGCTTATCCCAGGATGAATTTCATTATAATCGATATCCCAGATTGGAGATAAACAATCTGGGATATCGAGAGAAAGGTCCTTCCTTTTCGACCCTAAGTGCCTCTGGCGCTTCACCCTTTCGGCGTGACCCATCCCGACTTTTCGGACAGCCTTTTCATTCCATGTCTGCACCCGGCGTTTATTTCTGGCGCACCCTCTACGCCCTGCTTGAACTCCCCTGGCTGCGCCGCCTTCTCGCCCGCCGGTACAGCCTCCTCCAGCGGACGCGTGGGACCGGGGTCGCCCGCCGCTTCCTTCGCCGCACCCTCTTCGCGCTCACGGCCAATCGGCTCCGCGACGCCCAGGGCTCCGTCCCGATCGAAGCCTGGCAGGCTTTCTGGGACATCTCGCGCCGCGTCGACTCCCGCGGTCAGCTACCGCGCCGCGCGCCGCAAGCCCGGGAAAAACTCCGCGTCGGCCTCCTCGGCTCCGTCGCCTACCAACCTTTTTATCCGCGCAAACTCTTCTGCGACCTGCCGCCCGAAATGGAAATTCATCTCTTCGAGACCGTTCGCGAGCTTCCCCCCGACCACTATCTCCGCCACGCCGAAGCCGCCTCGCTCCACAATATCATTCTCGATTGGAAACCCGAGCCACCCTCCGACGGCATCGATTCCCAGCCGGAATACGCCGCGCGCGTGGCCCAGCTCGCCGCCGAGATCAATCGTTTGGAGCTCGACCTTCTGCTCATCTCCGAACCGAAGCGTGAAATCTTCGACCTGCTCGATGCCGTCGACGTCCCGGCCATCGCCGACTTGACCGCGACCTCCAACGTCTGCTCGCACCCCAGCCTCGACATCCAATTCTATATCCACGCCATCAAGGATTACATCGTGAAGGACGACCGGCTCTTTTGCCGTCCCGCCGAGCAATTTCTGGCCAAGCCGCCCTTCGTTGTTCCCTACTGCCTCCTCTTCGATACCACCGGTTACACCGGCGAACCCGTCCCGTGGGCCAAACGGAATCACGTCCTCTTTTTCCACGGTCGCCTGGTCAAGGCAGTTCAGCCCGCTTTTCTGAAAATGTGTTTCGACCTGCTCGAGGAAGACAAGGATCTCACCATGGTGCTTTACGGCATGGATTCCCATAAGGCCCTCCAGACCCTCCAGGCCCAGGCGAAGCGGCGCGGCCTCGATAGCCGCGTCGACTTCCGCGGCCAGTTCATACTGAAGCGCAATTCGGAGGGGGAGATCATCGACCCGAGCTGGATTAATTTCCTCAGCGATCTCCGCCACGCCAAGCTCGCCCCCACCTCTTTCCCCATGGCCAGTGGCTGCGCCCGATTCGAGACCTACACCGCCGGCGTTCCGTGCGTCAACCTCGCCATCCGCACCGATAACCGACGCTGGACCTCGCCGAATGAAACCCTCGTCGATATTCCCGCGCTCTACACCCCTTCGGCCACGGTGAACAATCTCGCCGATTACAAGCGGACCGCCCTCAACCTACTCCACAATCCGGCCCTGGCGCAGAAAGTCATCGCCGAACAGCTCGACGTCGTGCAGCGCCTCGGCTCAACGCACCGCTTCTGGCGGCAGATTCTCGACACGCATCAACGCTGGCTGAAAAACTCCGCCGTCAGGCGAACCGCATGAACACTCCGGAGCATAGGATACCGCCGCTCAAGAAGTTGGCCGCGCAGATGTCCCGGGCGTTGCCGTCTTCCTGGCGCTTTCCCATTTGCGGCGTCAGTGCCTCCGTCTGCGGAAGGGAAGTGACCGAGTCGCTTCCGCCGTCGGCCTTTGGAAATCCCGATCCGCGCTTTCTTCAACCTGTCGCCGACTTCCTCGATGCCGGGCATCCCTCCCCGCGCGAACTCATTCAGTCTCACCTCGTCGCGGTGCCGCGCGGCATCGCCTGGAGCCGCGGCGCGCATCTCACCGCCGATGGCCGCCTGATCGATCCGATTTCCGTCGGGATGAACCTGTCCATGGATCGCTGGCTGGTGAAACGGCAGCGCTTCTTCCCCAAAATCCACCGCGTCATCGGATCGGTCATCTCCCTTTCCACCGACGGCCATAATAACTTCTATCACTGGATGCTCGACTTGCTCCCGAAGCTCTTCATCGCGCTCGCCGCCGGTCTCGACAAGGGAACTTTCTATCTCGGCGCCTCGACACCGTTCCAGAAACAAACGCTCGAACTCCTCGGCATACCGCTGGGCCGCGTCATCGATTGCAACGCCGTTCCCTTTTTGCAAGCCGACCAATTAATCGTTCCGTTCCTGGGCGAAAATCATCCGCCGAATGTGTTCGATGCCGCCAAATGCCGCCTCCTCGCGAAAGTCTTTTCACATTGCATCGCGTTGAGAATATCCGCACAAAAATTGCCGGCCCGCTTTGTCATTTCGCGAAGCAAAACGCGCAGCCGCCGCGTCGTCAACGAACCCGAACTTCTCGCCCGTCTGCAACCCCTCGGCTTTCGTCCCGTTTTTCTGGAAGACCTCACGCTGATCGAGCAAATCACCCTCTTTGCCCACGCCGAAGCCATCGTCGCCTCGACCGGCGCAGGCTTGGTCAACCTGATCCATGCACAACCCGGAACCCCGGTCGCGATCCTCATGCCCGAGGAATGCCCCGACCTGGTCTGCCAGGACATCGCCTCCTTCGCCCGGCTGCGCAGCACGATTTTTTTCGCCCAACGCCATCCGCCCGGCACCACGGACAAAATCGGTTGCGACCTCTCCCTCGACGAATCGTTGCTGGCCAATCTCGTCGCTCACTTCCTGTAAGGGCGAGCACATAATGATCGGGTAGCCGCGACAACTTGTTGTCGGGGTGCATTGACCGAAACTTCGGTCCAGACACAAGAAGCAGCCTCTGATGTGAGAACCATATCGCCTGCCTCTTGTCGCCTTCGGCGACCCGGACAACGAGTTGTCCGGGCTACCTTTCGCCCTGCACTATAATTTAAAATACTCTTAGCGGCGCTCCAAGCCCGCGCATTCCTGCTTGTGCTTCCTCAGTCCACAACCGCATTCTCTCCTTTCCGCAAACTGCACCCATGCGCATTCTCGCCATTCAACTCAACCAGCCCGGCGACGCCATTCTCACCACGCCCGCCCTGCGCTGGCTGATGGACAACGGCCACGAGGTTCATGTCCTGCTTCAGCCGCTCGGCGCCGAGTTGCTGCAGGCCATGCCCGGCCTCGCCTCCGTCGAGGCGCTTCCGCGCGGCTCCATCCAGTTGGTGCGGGACATCCGTCGTGCCCTCCGCTATCGGCAAATCGGCTTCGATTGGACCATCGTTTTCTCCAAGACCTCCGATCGGCCTGCGCTCTGGGCCCTCCTTTCCGGCGCGAATAAACGCACCGGCCTCCGCTCGCCGCACAACGCCTATCTCGGCCGTTGGGGCCTCATCAATGACTGGCAGTGGAATTCCTGGGACTACACCCACACCACCGAAAATCATCTTTTTCTCACTGGCGCTCCCGCCGAAGCCGCCAGGAGCCTCAAGCTCGAATATCAGCCGCCTGAACCGGACCGCAACTGGGCCGCCGACTGGATGCGCCAACGCGGATTAGCCGCGGGCGGTTACCTGCTCCTCCACGCCGCCGCGCGCTGGCCCTCCAAATATTGGCCCATGGCGAACCTCGTCGAGTTTGTCCGGAAAGCACGCACGACGCTCGGCCTGCCCTTGCTTCTCACCTCGGGCCGCGACGCCTTCGAGGTTAAGTTCACCCGTGAATTGATCGCCCAGGCCCCTCCCGACTTCCACGAAGTCGGCACGCTCACCGTCAATCAACTCGGCGCGCTTCTCCAGAATGCCGCCGGATTTATCGGCGTCGATTCCATGCCCATGCATCTGGCCGCTGCGCTGCAAATACCGGGCTTCGCGCTGTTCGGTCCCACGGATGACAAAGTCTGGGGCCCCTGGCATTCCTCCCTCATCGTTTTGCGCAACGACTGCCGCTGCCTCCGCGAGAGGTCGCGCAGTTGCCCCAAAGGTCCCGAAAGCCAGTGCATGGCCGCTCTGTCCGCCGAAACCGTTTTGGAAAATCTCGCCTCCGTTCTCAAAAAGCCATCGGAGCTCGCGCCATGAAGATCGGCCTGTTCCTGCCCAACGCCACCTTCGATCTGCCCGGCACCAGTGAAGTCGGCGGCATCGAGGTCTACGCCCTGGAACTTGGCGAACAACTGCAAAAGCGCGGCCACGACGTCACGCTCTTCAGCGGTCGTCCCAAGGCCGGTCGCAGCCATCGTCCCATTCCTTTTCCGCACCAACTCTTCGACTACATCGAAACCAGGGACATTCCCAAGCTCGGCACTCGTTTCCGCAAACTGGTTCAGCGCCTCCATTTCGGTTCGGCCACGATGACCGCAGTGAATAATGCCCGCTTCGACGTCGTTTTCGTCTTCAAGCCCTACGACTTCATCAACGCCTGTCGCTGGAAATCCTCCCGCAAGGAATTGAAGGTCGTCATGAACTATCAGGGCACCGATTTTTTTCCCACCGACCGCTTCTGGCATCGCTGGATCGACCGCGAATACGCCGTCAGCCCCGAAAATGCGCGCCTCGCGGAAACGCGTTACGGCGGCACCGTTCCCGTCATTCCGAATGCCGTCGACACCTCTGTTTTTCAACCCACGGCCGCGCTGTCTTCCGGGGGCCTGCATCTGTTGACCGCGGGCAGGCTCGTCGGCTGGAAAGGCCTGCGCGTCCTCGCCGAGGCGGTCGCGGAAGTCCCCGGCCTTCACTGGCACGTCGCGGGTGATGGCCCCGAGCTTGCTTGGCTCAAAAGCCACGCGGCAGAAAAAAAATACGAATCGCGCGTCACGTGGCACGGCGTCCTGGAAGCAACGCAAGTCGCCCGGCTCATGCAAACGTGCCACTTTTTTGCCCAGCCCAGTATCGGCTTCGATGCCTGCCCGACCGCCGTGCTTCAAGCCATGAGCTCCGGCATGGTCGTCGCCATGTCTGACAAAGTGGGCTTGCGCGAGAACTTCGCCGCCGATCGCGAATTCCTCCTCGTCACCGGAGCAAAAGAAGCGTGGATCGCCGCGTTCAAACGCATGGAAGCTCTCACAGCAAAAGAGCGCCACGCCATCGGTTCCGCCGCGCGCGACGCCGTCATCCGTTCCTTTTCCTGGTCCGGCATCTGCACTCAAATCGAGGCGTTGTTGACGTGAAACTTCTCTACATTTTTCCCGAGGAATTCTCCGGCCGCTTTGCCCGCGAGTACCACGTCTATCGCCTAGCCGAAAGCCTCGCCGCCGCCGGCTGCGATGTCATCCTCGCTGCCGCACCCTCGCCGCAACTCACCCACGCGGATCAACTGCACGACCTCTTCGGCGGCAGCCGCAGCGATCGCCTGCGCGTCATCTGGCTCAAGCGCGAAATCTCCCTCGGCCCGTGGAAAATCCGCAGCGGCGCGTGGTTTTTCCGCCAATTGGACCGGCTCATTCCCTCCCTGAAACCCGACGCCGTTTTCACGATGCACACCAAAGCGGCTGACCGCATCGCCCAACGCCATCGGTCACTTCCGCTCGTCTTTGAAGCCCACGAGATTTTCGCCGATACCTATTCGGAAGCCAGCGCGGAATATCGCAAACTTTTCGAGTTGGAGCGCCGCATTTACGCCCATGTCCGCGGCATTGTCACCATTTCTCCCTATCTCGCCGATTGCTTGCGCAAGCGCTTCACCATTCGCGTTCCCCTGCGCGTCCAGCACGACGGCATCGACGAATCGATGTTGCTCGAAACCTCGACAGAGCCCGATCCGCACGAACTTATTTACGCCGGAAGTTTGCAGGCGTGGAAAGGCGTTCCCGTCGCCATAGAAGCGATGCGCCTCCTGCCTGATTTTCATCTGACTCTCCTCGGCGGCTCTGGAAAATCGCTCGAACTCCTCCGCCAAAACGCGCCCGCCAACGTCACCTTTACCGGCCAGGTTTCGCGCGACGACATGCGCCCCTATCTCCAAAAAGCCAGCATCGGCCTGATGCCGAATTTGCTCGAACCACGCAGCGCGCTTTACACCTTTCCTCTCAAACTCCTCGAATATTCGGCCGCGGGCAAAGGCATCGTCGCCAGCAACATTCCTGTCTTCGATCGACTCGATGTCGCAGCCTGGGTCAATCTCGTTCCCAGCGGATTGCCCGAGGCTACCGCCACCGCGGTGCGAGACCTGACGCAACGAGGCATTGATCGTGCCGCCGCTCAAGCCTGGGCCGGTCAATTCCTCTGGAAAAATCAGGGCATCGCGATGAAACAATTTCTTGAAGAGCTGCTTCAATAAAACGCCCGCTGCCGTTTCCTCGTAGCCGTCGTCGTGAGACGGCGGATCGATTCCCTCTCGTTCCCAAGTTTCACTTGGGAACGCCCCTGTTCGTCGCGAAATTTCATTTCGCGCTAATCTATTTTTCGGACAGCCTCTAAGCTTGTCGAAGGATCAGTTCCGTTTCAGCCTCATTGCAGATGAAAATCCTGATCATCTCCCGCTTTCTTTGGGAAGAGCGACGCCGCAACGGCAACAAGCCCGGTTTCTTCGGCGAGCTCTTCGCCGCCATCGCCGCGAAGGGAATCGACCTGACCATCCTCTCCCAGGTCGCCGATGCCGGTGCCATCCCCGAGCGGCATCCGGTCGACGGACTCAACGTCCACCTCTTTTCCCGAACGGGCCGCAAACCCCTGCTCACGCCTTTGGACAAAATGGTCAAGCTTTGGGCCGGCTATCGCAAAGCCGCCACGGACGCCGCCGTCATCCACCGGTTCATCCGGCAACATGGGCCGTTCGATGCCGTCGTCGCCCAGTGCGAGGAACCCGACGGCCTCGCCTGCGCCCTCGCTTCTCTCGCCGGGGAATTTCCCCCGCTCATCACGCAAGTGCACGATCTCCGCTATCAGTTTCGCCGGGATGGCGTCCGCTTCATCCGCAAATCGAGCCTCGGTTTTGTCTTCCGCGCATCGGCGCGCGTCATCGCCAACTCGGACCAGACCGCGACATGGCTGCACCGCGAATATGGCGTGCCGGAAAATAAAATCGGCCAGTGCCGCATTCATCTCGCGGTGCCCTTCCTCGCGCAAGCCGCGCAAAATCCCGCGAAGACCGAATCGAACGAACGGCGCATTCTTTTTCTCGGCGCCCTCAATCCCAAGAAGGCCCCGGATGTTTTCCTTCGCGCCGCCATTCTTCTCGCACCCGATCTTCCCGGCTGGACTTTTGTCCTCGTCGGTCCCGAGACCTCGGAAGATTCCGCGTTTCGCGGGACGCTGCAGCAACTCGCCTCCAATGCGAAGCTGGCCGGTCGTCTCGAAATGCCAGGCCGTCTCGAACCCTCCGACGTCATCGAACAGATTCGGCGCGCCCGCGTGGTCGTCTGCCCCTCCCGCATCGAAACCTTCTCGCGCACCACGATCGAGGCCCTCGCGCTCGGTCGTCCCGTCATCGTCACAGAAAGCACCGGCGCCGCGCGTTGGGTTCGCTCCACCGGCGCGGGCTCTGTCGTCGCGCCCAACGATCCCACCGCCCTCGCCAACGCCATCCGCGACTGGACCTCGCGCGAATCTCCCTCCGGTTTCTCCGCCACCGTCACCTCCGAACTCACCGCCGCCCGCGCGGCGGAAGATTGGATTCGCGAGGTCTCCTCCGTGGTGCCCATCGCCTAATTTCCTTGTGAGCTACCAGCCGTTCTGTCACGTTTCGTGGCCATGGGGGTCTTCCGGCTTTTCCTCGCTCTATCCGTCTTGCTCGGCCACACCCGGGGGCACGGCTTCCTCGGCTTGTCCTTCGTTTTTCCGGAAATCGCCGTCCAAAGCTTCTTCATGATTTCCGGCTTTTACATGGCCCTCGTCCTCAACGAAAAATACAACCAGCCCGGCCAGTACGCCACCTTCCTCCAGCAACGATTTCTCCGGCTCTATCCCACCTACTTCATCCTCATCGTCTCCGTCCTCGCGATTGATTTCGCCATGACCGGCATCACCGGCCACGCCTGGGGCAATCTCAGCGTCTGGTCTAATAACTGCCACGTTCTCTCGCCCCTGGCCCTGGCCTTCCTCGTCTTCGAAAATATCGTCATCTTCGGGCAGGAAGTTGTCATGCTTCTCGGCCTCGATCCCTCCACCGGCGCGTTTCAACTCTTCTGGCTCAACGACGCAGTCAAACCCGTCAGCCTTTCTTATTTCCTCCTCATCGGCAGCTCCTGGTCGCTCGCGGTGGAATTCCTCTTTTACGTGCTCGCGCCGTTTCTGGTCCGGCGTCCCGTCCGCGCACAAATCATCATCGTCGCCGTCTGTTTCCTCGTGCGCGCGGCGACCTTTTTACTCGTGCCTCAAGACGGCTACCACTGGATCTACTTTTTGTTCCCGCCGAACCTCTTCTTCTTCATGGCCGGTTCGGTCAGCTACATCCTCTACAAAAACTACGAGCCGCAGTTGAAAAATATCGCGGTGGGAAAACCGTGGATCATCGTCCTTTTCGCCCTGATCGCTCTCGATTACTGCCGCTTCCCCTACACGCGCCAGCTCTATCTCATCTGGACTCCCGCCGTCTTCTTCATGGTGCCGCTGCTGTTCGCGCTCACCTGCCGCAACCGCGTTGACCGCCTCATCGGCGAGCTCTCGTACCCCTGTTATCTCATCCATCCCCATGTCTTGCTCTTCACGCTGCCTTGGTTTGGAAGCGGCCATAACCAGTGGCTCCTCGGGCCGGTCAGTTTCGCCATCACCCTGATTTTGAGCTGGCTCTTCTACCGCTTCATCGAAACCAAGACGGAGCGCTTCCGCGAAAATCTCTACCGGAAATCGCGACGGAAAGAAGTCCTGGAAACACCCTCCGTTCAGCCGATGCAATCGACCGCGCCTACGTTGAATTAGGCATACAACGAGTCGTAAAGCTTCTCGAGCCGTTCCGTCAACCGCGCCTCGTCATAGGCGAATTCCGCCGCCGTCAACGCCCGCTCCGCCAGCGCGCTCCGCTCGGAGGCCGGCATCTTCAGGAAAGTCCGCATCGCGTCCGCCATCGCCGCCGCGCTGTACGATTCGTAGCTGATCACGCAATCGGGCGGCAAAAGGTCGAGCGCCCCGATGTCCCACGGGCAAATCACCGGCGTCTTGCGCGCCATCGCCTCAAGGACAGCCACGGAGAACGGCGTCGCATAGGTATTGCAAATATAAGCCGCCGCCTGCGCCGCGAGATCGAGAAACTCCGGCTGGGGAATGAACTTCGACACCGTCACGCCCCGCGGAAGCTTCAGATCGGAGTAGACATGCCCGACCGCACGCACCTCGAAATCGAAACCCTCCGCCTGTAAAATCTCGACCGCGTTAAACAGATCCCGCGTCGGCTTGCGCTTGTTCGCATAATTCAGAAAAAGCGGCTTCGCCGATTCCTTCCTCGGCGGGAGGGCGACCTTCCAGAACGGATTGTGCAAAACCGCCAGCGGCTGTTTCGGGTCCGCCTTGCGATCGATCCACGCCGCCACCCATTTGCCCACGCCGATCAACAAGTCCGCGGAGGAGGGAATGAAGAGTTGATTATAACACTGGTGATAAATGCAAACCACCTTCGGCCGATAGGAGAGCCCCGCCACCACCTGGTCGACCAGATCGTGCCGGTTATGAAAGTGAAGAATATCAGGCTTCACCTCCTCGATAATCGGGGTCAGCGAAAAAAAGCAGCACTTGTTCAGGCGCAGGATCTTGTTGAAAAAGCGATTCGCCCGCGCGTTCTCGTAAAAGCCGAAATGGGGCCGCCCTTCCATCTCCCCGCGATAATTCGCTCCCGCCCAACTGGCGAAAAATTGCTCGTAATTTCGCGAATTTCGCGTCCAGGCGCGCACGATATGCGACAGGCATCCGCCGCGGTCCCACGGACCACTGAAATCGATTTGCAGCACTTTTTTCACAGCGTGGGGGAAGGCTGTCCGAAAAGTCAGCGTGGGTCACGCGGAAACCTGCATCGTAGCCGTCGTCGTGAGACGGCGGAGGGCTTGCCGAGCCCGCTTCTTATTCCTCCGTGCTCTCACGAGCTCGGCTACGCCCAACCTCCGAATTGACACCCATTCCAGTCACGGCAGACTAAATCCCCTCGCAAGCCCCATGACGACGCCCAAGAAAAAGAAACTCCTCATTCTCTGGGGCAGCTACGACTACGACGACATCTACCAGACTTCGTTCGACAATCATCCCGACTTCGACATCGAGCTCGTTTCCGCCGAGCGCCCTCCCCATCAACACGCCAGTTACCGCCGCCTGTTCCAGTTGAGGAAGCAGGTCGACGAGGGAAAATTCGACGTCGTCCTCGCCAACAACGTCAACCGCTCGCCCTTCCCCGGCAACAAGGGTTGGGCCACCACCGCCAGCCTCGCCGCGCGCTTGCTCACGTACCAGCTTTACCGCCTCGATTCCTGGTGGGCGCCCTGGCTTGTCCGCTACGGCCAAAGCAAAACGCCCCTCGCGGTGGTCGATTCGCGCGACGGCCATTTCGTCTTTCCGTGGGACCTCCCCTTGCTCGAGGCCTGCAAGCTCTACTTCAAAAAAGACCTCATGTACTGGCCCCGGCGCGCGCTCATGCCCCTGCAGAATTATTACACCGAAAAGCGGGTCAAGCCCCACGAACCCAAGCTCCGCGCCATGAGCCTCGGCATGGATATGAAACGCCTCGTCCCCCTGCCCACGAAGCCGTTGAAAGATCGCGATATTGATATCTTCGTCAGCGGCCACGAAAACAGCCATCTGCGCCGCCTGATCCGCGAAAAATGCGAGGCCTTGTCCGACCGTTATCGCGTCGTCATCAAAAAGTTCATCGAGTACACGGAGTACGAGGAATTGATCCAGCGCTCCAAGCTCGTTGTCTGCGTCGAGAGCTTCGGCGGCGAAACCTGGCGCCAGTGGGAAGTTGCCGCCGCCGGTTGCGTTCCCATCATGAGCTGGCCCTATACGGAGATTTACGAACCCTTCGAGCCGGACGTACACGCCTTCTACTTTTCCTACATCGGCGACCACTTCGAGCGCACCGTCCACGACGCCTTCAGCGACCCCGACCGCCTGCAGCGCATCGCCGACGCCGCCCAGAAATTCGCCCGCGAGAAAAAGCTCCGCCCCAGGCTCCTCAACTACGTCGTCGATACCACGCTGGCGGAAGCCTCGGCATAGCAACCGACAGTCCGCCCCAAAAGGGCAATCCAAGCTAGCCCAGGGCAACGCCCTGGAAAAATATTTCGCAACCGCCAAGCCCTGAAAGGGCAAACTAAATCGATCGAAATCGCACTATCAATACACATCCTTCAGATACCGCTTCTCCGTCTTCGCGAACGTCACTTCGATGTATTCCTTGGCCGCTTCGGGTGTCAGGCCGCCCTGCTCCTGCGCGATCGTGATCAGCATCTGGTGCACGTCCTTCGCCATCCGCTTGGCGTCGCCGCAGACATAGAAGTAAGCGCCTTCGTCCTTGATCCATTTCCACAATTCCGCCGCGCTCTCGTGCATCCGGTTCTGCACGTAAATCTTCTCCGCCTGGTCGCGTGAGAAAGCCGTGTCGAACTTGGTCAAAATGCCCTTGGCCTGCAATTCCACAAACTGCTTCTCGTAAAGGAAATCGCTCGCCTTCTTCTGGTCGCCGAAAAAGAGCCAGTTCTTGCCCTTGGCTCCGTCGATTTCCCGCTCCTCCAGGAACGCGCGAAACGGCGCAATGCCCGTGCCCGGCCCGACCATGATCATCGGCGCATCCGGTGGCGGCATATGGAAATGCTTCGTCGGCTGGATGTAGACCGGAATCTCGTCCTTGTTCAAATCCTGCCCGTGCGCGAGATAACCGGAAGCGAGGCCATATTTGTCGCGGCCATGCGTGTGATACTTCACCACCGCGACCGTCAGGTGCACCTCGCCCGGATGTGCCTTGGGCGACGACGCAATGGAATAAAGCCTCGGCGCAACCTTGTTCGCCAGCGGCAGGAATTCCGCCGGAGCAAACTTCACCGGGTACTCGGCCAGCACATCGACGTAATCGCGCGTGAAAACGTAATCATCAAACGTCTCCTCATTGCCGACGATCTCCGCCAGCGCCGTCTTCTTCTCACCCTCGGGCAGGCGTTCCAGCACGGCCTTGACGAATTTCTTGCTGACGCGGTTGAGGATATAGCCGCTGATCAGAAGATCGCGCAGGGCCACGGCACCCGTCGGCTGTTCCACCGGCGTCGCCGGATCGAGCGCCAGATGCGTCAATAGCTCATCGACAACTTTCGGGAAATTGCGCGGCACTACTCCGAGCGAATCACCCGGAACGTAGCTAATCCCGCTTTCGCCCAAGTGAACGACCAGATGCCGCGTGTCCTTATTGGAGCCGGGGCCGGAAAGCGAGTAATTTTCGGTGAGACGGGCCTTGTACGGATTGGCCCGGTTGTAAGCGGAGGGAGGGGTGGGTGTGCTCAAAACAATGATTGGAGTAGGTTAAATCTCGTGCGATTTAAACGCACCCCGTCTCCTCTTGTCGAGAGACACTTTCGACAAGAATGCCGTTTTTTACGCCTAGGCGATATTTGTGGCCGCACTCGTCGGAGCGTGGTTTCCACTACGGAATCTACACCAGCGCCAGTTGACGCTTCTGCTTCGCCTTGCGGCTCTTCTCGCGCGTCCCCTTCACCAGCTTGCTCTTGCGATGGCGCAACTGCTCGGCCAGCCGATCCGTCACCACGTCAATCGCCTGGTAGAGATCATGCCCGTGGTCCTCGGCGTGAATATCAGGCCCCGGCAGGGCCAGGTGAACCTTGACCACAAACGCATGCTTGAATGCGCGCTTGTCGTCGTGCCACAACGCCACGTGCGCCCCGATCAAGTTCAACCCAAAATGCTCCAGGCACTCTATCTTCTGCGCTACATACGTATGAATGGCCGGAGTCAGCTTAACATCGCGGGGACTGATATGAATTTGCATACCCCTAAGTTACATTCAGGTTTCGGCGATGTCCATGGCGGAAAGAATCCTGAAAAATCAAGTTCGGGCATGCTCGCCAAATTAAATCGATCATGCTATGGTATGACGTTATGGAAAAATGTACTACGGATACCGTAACGATCTCGCCCAAATTCCAGGTTGTTATTCCCCGAGCCGTGCGAAAACAGCTCGACCTCCGTCCGGGCCAGAAAATCCGTGTCCTGGCCTATGGCGATCACCTTTCGTTCGTGCCGGTCCGTCCCATCAAATCGATGCGCGGTTTTCTCAAGGGAATGGATACCACACTGGAACGTGAGGACGACCGGCTGTGAACCTGGTCGATTCCTCCGGCTGGCTCGAATACTTCGCCAACACGCCACAAGCCGGTTTCTTCGCCCGCTCCATTGAAGAATCGTCGTCCCTTGTCGTGCCCACGATCTGTCTTTATGAGGTCACCAAAGTTGTCCGACGCCAGAGCGGCACCCGGTTTGCCGATGAAGCCGCCGTGTTGATGACCCAGGGCACCGTGGTCGATTTAACCGTGGAACTCGCCCTCCTCGCGTCAACCTATCAACTGCCCCTCGCCGACAGTATCATCTATGCCACGGCCCAAAAGCACGGCGCGACCCTGTGGACGCAAGATGAGCATTTCAAGGGTCTGCCTGGCGTCAAATTCCTGGCCAAACGCAGTTAAGGCGCCCTGAGCTGCTTCTCGATTGCCGCGTCGATTCCCGCCCGCGTCGCGTCAGAAGTCGTCTGCTCGAAGACCCCATCCGTCAACCAGAGATCGACCAGGTTGCCATTCACCAGCACCCCTTTTTTATCGAGCAGAAATAGCGTCGGGAACTGCTGAACGTCGAACTTGGCCGCGACCTCGTTATCCGCGCCCTTGAAATCGCAATACTGCGGCCAGACCAAGCCCTCATTTTTCACCGCGTCGAGCAGACCCTGCTTATCACTGTCGACCGACACGCCGATCACCTCCAGTCCCTGGCTATGGTATTTCTTATAGAGATCCACGATATCCGGCGAGATATGACGGCAGGGCGGACACCACGTCGCCCAGAAATCGATCAGCACCACCTTCCCCCGCAGCTTGGAAAGATCAACCTGCCTGCCATCGATTGCCGTAAACTTCAAATCAAGCGGCTTACCGAAATCGACGTCCGCCTGACTGCAAACAGGGAGCAGAAGACCGAAAAACGCGATGAGGAAAATGGCTTTAGTCATAAAGAAGTTTTGTAGGACAAAGCTATGCCCTGCTTTGATCCTATCCTATTATATATATCCGGCCCTCATTGGGTCGCGGGCTTGAGCAACTGTTTTTCGACCTGATGGGCAAGATTACCGCTGCCGTCGGGCTTCACAACCTTGCCGTCCTTCCCGACCAGCAACATCGCCGGGATCTCCTGCACGCCGAAGCCGCTGCTGATTGCATTATCCCAGCCCTGGCCGTCGAAGTATTGCGGCCACACCATGCCGTTCTGCTTCGCAAAACCGAGCATCGCATTTTTGTCCTGGTCGAGCGAAACCCCCAGCACCTCGAGACCCTGGTCGTGATATTTCTTATAAGTCGCCACCACATCGGGCACCTCCTCGACACAACTCGGGCACCACGTCGCCCAAAAATCGATCAGCACGACCTTCCCGCGATATTGCGCCAGGTCGACCTGCTTGCCATCCACCGCCGTGAATTTCAGGTCGAGCGGTTTGCTCATCACGTCATCGTCCGCCCGCGCGACGGAAAACGAAATGAAACCGAGAAGAAGTGCCGTGAGAAAAACCTTGCTCATAAAATGTTCCTTGCAGATAGGACTAACCAGTCGCCTTATTTATTCCCCAAGATCGCCGATCCCTACGCGATCCGCAAGAAAGCCTGCCTAATTGTAATAAGGTACCGCACCCGCGGTTTCACATAGGAGATGTTTGATCTATTGGATGGGTGCTCTAGGCTCGTGGTGTGCCGCATCTCTTCGCCTATCCCGGTACTTTGATCAACTACTCCGATCCCAACAGCGGCCTGGAAACGCTCATCAGTTTCTTCGTGATTTTGGTCATGGTTTTGATTCTCACCCGGAAAGAGAAAAAGTAAGCGGAACAGCGGCTAGGACTGTCGCCATCTTGACAATCCGCAAGTCATCCTGTTTACTACCTCCATGCGCTTGAGCTTTTCCCCACTTCCTTCCGTCGCCTCCGGGCTGCGGGACTTGCTCGCGCTTGTCATTCGAATTAGCTGACGCGCGGCATTGCCCTGCTGCGCCGTCTTTGGCATCCTTGCGCTCTCAGAGTTGAGGTGCCCTAGTCGAAAACCGGTGCCGTTTCCCTTCATGTATTTCATGATTTCATGTTTTCCTGTTAAAATTTACTTCGATTAATCCCATGTCCACCAAACCTCAAATCACCCTCTACGACACCACGCTCCGCGATGGCGCGCAGGGCGAAGGCATCCACTTTTCTCTCGCCGACAAACTCCGCATCGCCCAGCGCCTCGACGCCTTCGGCATGCACTACATCGAGGGCGGCTGGCCCGGTTCCAACGAGAAGGACATCGAATTTTTCCGCGAGGCGAAGAAGCTCAAATTCAAGCACGCCAAGCTCGCCGCCTTCGGCAGCACCCGCCGCGCGCACGCCAAGGTCGAGGACGACAAGCAAGTCGCCCTCCTCCTCGAAGCCGGCACGCCCGTCGTCACCCTCGTCTGCAAGACGTCAGAGTTGCACGTCACAGAAATCTTGCGCACCACATTAGAAGAAAATCTCGAAATGATCGCTGACACGATCTCGTATCTCAAGAAGAACGGACGTGAGGTGATCTTCGACGGTGAGCACACCTTCGATGGTTATAAAATGAACGACCGATACACGACGAATTGTTATCGCGCCGCTGCGGAAGCTGGGGCGGACTATCTCGTCATGTGCGACACAAACGGAGGTACTCTTCCTAACGAGATCGCCAAGATCACAAAAGATCTCACTGAACGGCTCACGAAACACGGTCTGCATACGAAACTCGGCATCCACACCCACGACGACTGCGGCCTCGGCGTCGCCAACGCGCTCGCGGGCATCGAGGCCGGCGCGCTCCAAATCCAGGGCACCATCAACGGCTACGGCGAACGCACCGGCAACTGCAACCTCATCACCAGCATCGCCAATCTCCAGCTCAAGCTGGGCGTTCGCGTCCTACCCGACGAGAAGCTCGCCCAATTGCGCGACCTCTCCCTCTTCGTCGACGAAGTCGCCAACCAACGGCCCAGCGGCCGCGCGCCTTTCGTCGGCAGCGCCGCGTTTGCGCACAAGGGAGGCATCCACGTCAACGCTGTCAACAAACTCGCCGCCAGCTACGAGCACATCGAGCCCGCCAAGGTCGGCAACCACCAGCGCGTCCTCGTCGGCGAACTCGCCGGTCGCGCCAACATCATGCTCAAGGCCCGCACGCTCGGCCTCAGGCTTGAGGAGAAAAGCCCCGAGGCGCTCAAGGTGTTGGATCAGGTCAAGTCGCTCGAAAACCAGGGCTACGAATTCGAGGCCGCCGATGCCTCGTTCGAGCTTCTCGTCCGCAAATCGCTCGGCCAATACAAGGCGTTATTCGAGCTCGTCGAGTACCACGTCTCCATCCGCAAAAATCCCACGCACAACTTCGATGCCTGCGAGGCCACTGTTAAAATCTCCGTCAAAGGGGAAACCGTCTACGAAGTGGCCGAAGGCGACGGCCCCGTGAACGCGCTCGACGCCGCGCTGCGCAAGGCCCTCATCCGCTTCTACCCGAAGCTCGCCGAGATGAAACTCGTCGACTACAAAGTCCGCATCATCGACTCCCACAGCGGCACCGCCGCCAAGACCCGCGTCTTCATCGAATCGAGCGACGGCGACAGCACCTGGGCCACCGTCGGCGTCTCCTTCGACATCATCGAAGCCTCCTGGCTCGCCCTCCGCGACAGCGTCGACTACCTCCTCAGCCGGAAATGAGACCTATGGGACCAATGCGACTCATGGGACAAAGCGGTAGCCGCCGGACGCTGGCCGGCGGTGTATTCCGTGGTAACCGTCGCCGCCACACGAGTGTGCCGTGCGACGGCTCGCGTCAGCGACTTTTTCAATCCGTCATCCTGAGCGAGCCGAGCTTGTCTCGGCGCCGTCGAATATTGACCGTTGGGAACGGTCAAGATCGAATCGCGCAAGCGATCCCGAAGGGCGAGGGTTCGCGGGAGCGAACCGAGTCAACGACCTCTAACTATTCTGCTTTTCAATCTCTGAAAGTCGCAGCCATTGCACTTGGCATTCTATTTTTTGGATCGCATTCGACGGCAGACATCAGAGCGGATTCTTCAAATGTCCCCCTATTCCAAGTCTTCAAATTGATTCAAACCGGACCCGACACGTATGACTCAGGCCCTTCCGGTCGCCCGACTCATCATTGGAAGACAGACGACAAAGGTCCGCTGGTGACAGTACAGTCTTTGAACGATTTTCTTTTGGAGGCTGACAAGAAGAGTGTTCGAGTCATCCTGAACAAAAAAGACGCATCTGTTGTTGCCGATTCATTCCAAAAATATGGGGTGCTCGGTATAACGGCTGGCGATGCCGCGACCATTCTTATGTCGAGCAAACCTTTCGATGGCAGCATAACTTTCACTGATCCTGTCGCAGCCTATTTGCGCCAACGGTTTCACGTTAAGCCCAACACAAATGAGTTGGAACCATCGCAGTAAGTTAATTTCCCAGCCTCCATTCATGTATTTCATGCTTTCATGTTTTCCTGTCATAATTCTTTGTCTCCCATTGCCTCGCCCCTCTCCATAACACTCCATACCACATCATAACGGTACATACCGCATACCCCCCTCCCCCCTCATTCCGCTTATTTAGAAAATTTGGTTATTCCGTTATTCCGTCGAAAAAATTTCCCAGTCTCCCTTCATGTATTTCATGCTTTCATGTTTTTCTGTCAAAATTCCCCTCGCCTTCCCCCTTAAGAAATTCCGTAAATTTGGTAATTCCGTTATTCCGTCCTAAATTTCCTTCTCATGCCCGAACTCGCCAAAGCCTACGAACCCCAGCAGGTCGAAGACCGCCTCTACGCCAAGTGGCAGGACGCCGGTTATTTCCGCGCGCGCCCCGCGTCGGCCAAGAAGCCCTACTCCATCGTCATGCCGCCGCCCAACATCACGGGCAAGCTCACCCTCGGGCACGTCCTCAACAACACCATCCAGGACATCCTCGCCCGCAAGGCCCGCCTGGAAGGCAAGGAAGTCCTCTGGCTCCCCGGCACGGACCACGCCGGCCTCGCCACGCAAACCGCGGTCGAGAAGCACATCCGCCACACCGAAAAGAAAACGCGCCACGACTTCACCCGGGAAAAGTTCGTCGAGCGCATCTGGAAGTGGAAAGAGGAATTCGGCGGCATCATCGTGCAGCAGCTCCGCAAGCTCGGCGTCTCCTGCGACTGGTCCCGCGAACGGTTCACCCTCGACCCCGACTACGCCCGCGCCGTGCAAGAAGTTTTTGTGAAGCTCTATAACGAGGGCCTCATCTATCGCGGCCTGCGCATGGTCAACTGGTGCCCCGGCTCTCTTACTGCGCTCAGCGATGAGGAAGTGATTCCGACGAAGCAAAAAGGCGCGCTCTATTATGTGAAGTATGAGTTGGTGGCCTCGGAAGTCGCCTCCGAGGTAGCCGCCGCTGTCCCTAGCGGCGGTGCCTTTTCTGGTGGCTCGGCAACGACAGGCGCGCCTGTGTTGTCCGGTTCGCCGCAGGCGACAGGAGGTCGCCTGGAGTCGTCAACTTCAGCACTCAGTCATCCTGAGCTTGTCGAAGGATCAGTTCCGCCTGCCTCCCCTTCTTCCTTCTCCCTTCCTCCTTCTGACTTCCTGGTCGTCGCCACCACACGCCCCGAAACCATCATGGCCGACGTCGCGCTCGCGGTGAAACCCAACGGCAAATGGGCGCACCTCGTTGGCCGCAAAGTCATCCGCCCGCTGCACAACGCTGAAATCCCCATCATCGCCGACGACGCGGTGGAAGAAGGCTTCGGCACCGGCGTGCTCAAGGTCACGCCCGCGCACGACAAGGTCGACTACGAAATCGGCAAGCGCCACAACCTCGCCTTCCGCGACATCCTCACGCCCAACGGCAAGATCAACGACCCGGGCGAGCACGATGCCGCCGAGCTTCACGGCCTCGACCGCTTCGACGCGCGCAAGCGCTCCGCCGAGATGCTCAAGGAGCGCGGCCTGCTCCTCAAGGAAGAGCCCTACGAAAACAACGTCGGTTTCAGCGAACGCGCCAACGTCCCCATCGAGCCGCGCCTCAGCGAACAGTGGTTCCTCAAATATCCCAACATCCCCGAAGCGCTCGCACTGCTCCGCGACGGCCACGTCAAATTTCATCCTGCGCACTGGACCAAGACCTACGAGCATTGGCTCGAGAACATTCAGGATTGGTGCATCTCGCGCCAGGTCTGGTGGGGACATCGCATTCCGGTTTGGTACAGGCAAAACGCCTCCGAGGTAGCCGCCGCTGTCCCAGCGGCGGTGCCTTTCTCAGGTAGCCCGGAATCGGAAATCCGCTGCCAGGTCGAAAAGCCCGAGGGCGAAGGCTGGCATCAGGACCCCGACTCCCTCGACACCTGGTTCTCCTCGTGGCTTTGGGCCTACGAAACCATGCGCACCGACGACGGCACGCGCCAGAAATTCTATCCCACCAGCGCGCTTGTCACCGGGCCCGACATCATTTTCCTCTGGGTCGCGCGCATGCTCATCGCCGGACTCCACTTCAAACCCAATGGCGACAAATCCGTGGTAGCCGCCGCTGTCCCAGCGGCGGAATCTCCCCAATACGTGTCCTCAAAAGAACCGCCGCTAGGGACAGCGGCGGCTACCACTGCACCCATCTCGAAATATTCGGACGCCACCCTCAAGGCCAACCTCGCCTTTAAGGACGTCTACTTCACCGGCCTCATCCGCGACAGCAAGGGCCGCAAGCTCTCGAAGTCGCTCGGCAACTCGCCCGACCCGCTCGACCTCATCGCGAAATACGGCGCGGACGGATTGCGCTTCGGCCTCATTCGCATCGCGCCGCAGGGCGCCGACATTCGCTTCGACGAAAAGCAGATCGAGGAGGGCCGCAACTTCTGCAACAAGCTCTGGAACATCTGCCGCTTCCGCACGCTGCAGGGCAACGTCGATTTCAACGCCGAGCCGTGGAAACATCCGCGCTCCATCTTCGCCGACGAGCTGCTCGACCGCCTCCACTTCCTGCTCGAAGGCGAACGCAACGTCATCGCCTCGCTCAACCAGTTCAACTTCAGCGAAGCCGCCAGCCTTATCTACGATTTCGTCTGGAACGATTTCGCCGCGCGCTTCGTCGAGGCCGCCAAGGGCGACTTCAACAGCTCCGAGTCGCCCACCCGCGCCGGCACGCTGGCCACGTTCGATTATGTCATGAGCCACGTCCTGCGCCTGCTCCATCCCTTCGCGCCGTTCGTCACCGAGGAGCTTTGGTGCGAGCTCGGCTTCGGCACCGAAACCATCCAGACCACGCTCTGGCCCCGGCAATCGCCGCGCTCCAAGACGTGGACGCCGCGCGCGCAGGAAATCTACGCGACCGCCGATGCCGGTCGTCAGCTTCGCGGCGAAGTGAAGCTTCCCTCCAATCAAAAGATTCCCTTCCTTCTTGTCGCCAAGGATAAGAATCTTCCCGAGGACCAGATCGCCGTCCTTACCGCGCTTCTTAACGCATCGACGGTTCAGGTCATCGCGTTGCCGCCGGAAAATCCCGGCCCGAAAGCCTTCACGCAATTGGGCGACCTCTATCTTCCCGCCACCGGCCTCGTCGATCCCGCGCTGGAAAAAGATCGGCTCTTGAAAGAACTGGCCAAAGTTGAAAAGGACCTCGAATCGACGCGCCGCAAACTCGGCGACGCGAACATGCTCGCCAAGGCGCCGCCCGCGAAAGTCGAGGAATGGCGCGCGCTCGAAATCTCGCTCACCGAAAAAGAAAAGTCGCTGCGCGAAAGCCTGGACAAACTCGGGTAGGTTGCACTCCGTGCGATGGTGCAGTTCTGCGGAAAGGCGTTCTACCCCGCTGCGCCCATCATCTCCAGCAACTCTTCGCGCGAGGGCGGCCCGTACTGCGTGTGCCGTCCATTCACGTGATCGTTGCGGCGAATCGTTCCCCACGCATGACCGCGCGCGAGATCGATGTGCGCCGGGCGGATATGACCCGAACTCAAATTAATGCGATGCCGCATCTGCCAAGCTTTCAGTTCATCCTTGCTGATGCCGACAAATTCGTGCGGCGGAAGGGAAAAATCGCTGAAGGACCACTCGTGAAGTTTCTCGAAAATTTCCGCGTCGCGCGTGCCCGGGCGCGCCTCCGCAATCTTCTCGTAAAGATTGAAGAGATCAGTCTCGGATTCGAGATTTCCAGACGGCGCTGCGTCGGGAATATGCGCCGCATCGTCCGTGCTCTGGAACGTCTTCGTCTCGGTTATTTCGTTTCGATTGCTCAACATGAAACATCCTCCGGTTAAGTTCAGCTACGCCCTTAGCCTCTTTCGTTCAGCGATACTATTGCAGAGTCCGACGATACCGCAAACGGCGAGAGGCTTTTACGCGAATAAAGAAGTTCCCCTATGCACCATAGTAGAAATGCTAATGCAAACTCACTTGCATCTATTTCAGCCTAGGCTTCGGCTTCGGCCAACCGAAAAGCCATGCTAAATAGACTGCGTGGGCTATATGTCCTAAAGTTATCATTTACCTAAGCCCAGCCGCCATGTCGCCCGCGATCCACGTCCACCAACTGACCAAGGTCTACCGCACGTACCAGAAAGAGGCGGGCTTCTGGGGTGCGCTGCGCGGGCTGGCGCATCGGAAGTACAAGGAGACGGCGGCGGCGAAGGAGGTCAGCTTCTCCGTCAACGAAGGGGAACTCGTGGGGTTCCTCGGGCCGAACGGGGCGGGCAAGACGACGGTGCTGAAGATGCTCTCCGGCCTTCTCTATCCCACCAGTGGCGAGGCCTCCGTGCTCGGCTTCACGCCCTGGCGCCGCCAGAACGATTTCAAGCGCCAGTTCGCCCTGATCCTCGGCCAGAAGAACCAGCTCTGGTGGGACCTCCCCGCCTCGGAATCGCTGGAGCTGAACCGAGTCATCTATGGGATCGACCGCGCCTCCGCGCAGAAGACAATCGACGAGCTGACTGAACTGCTCGATGTGCGCGAAAAGCTCGACGTGATGGTGAGGGAACTTTCCCTCGGCGAGCGGATGAAGATGGAGCTGATCGCCGCGCTGCTCCACCGGCCCAAGGTGCTTTTCCTCGACGAGCCGACGATCGGACTCGATGTCGTCTCGCAAAAGAAGGTGCGTGAATTTCTGCGTGAGTACACCGCGCGCAACCGGATCACGACGCTGCTCACCTCCCACTACATGCAGGACATCGAGGAGCTCTGCGAGCGGGTCATCATCATCGATCACGGGCAGGTCTTTTTCGACGGCGCACTGCAGGACATCATCGACCGGCTGGCCACGCACAAGATGATGACGCTGGTACGGCGCAAGGGATTTGCCCAAACCGATTTCAGCTCGTATGGCGAAGTGCTGGAGCGGAATGAGAACGAGGTGAAGCTGAAGATCCCGCGAAACCGGATTGTGGCGGCAAGCCAGGACCTGATCGCCGCGCTCAAGGTGGATGACTTCACGGTGGAGGATGTGCCGATCGAGGAAATTATCCGCGAGGTTTTTTCAACTCGAAAGATAGCCGCTGGTCCTGTGAACGGCAGTGCGGCGAGGCTGTCTTCCTAAGAGATAGCCGTCGGCACGGGACGACGTTTTCGATGCCGTTCCATGACATTCAATCGCCAATAAAGGACAAGCCGCCGTTAGCGGAAAGGCTGGAAATCGATTGTAGTAATCAGCCGGAAAGAGGTGTTATACGCCCAACCGGAAAAATAATCTTGTTGCAACTTACTTGCATCTTTAAGCGTGTTGGAAGATGATTCTTAAAGTTGAGGAGAGAGAATGAAATCGAAAAGAGCCAGAAATTCAAAGGATCGAGCACAACTTGCCCTGCCCGCTTTCCTGCTTATCGGGTATTGCTTTGGGTTTAGCTGCCTCCACGCGCAAACAACCGGCTCTTCCACGCCAACAACGCCTCCACCCACGTTCTGGACGGAGAATTATCTCACGGGCAATTGGGACGGGTTTCGCGACGAGATGAAAAATGACGGCATATCGATCACACCCGTTTTGACCGCAGAAGTGTTCGGGAATCCTTCTGGCGGCGCACGACAGGGTGTCATCACTGACGGCCTCTTAAACACTGCCCTGGATATCGATTTCGAGGCGTTGACCAAGGGAGCGGTCAAAGACCTGACCTTCCACACCGAAGCGGAGTACACCTACGGCCCCAGCTTATCCCAGCAATATGTCGGCGACTTCAGCGACACGAGTGACATCGCCGCTTTCAACACCCTCCGGCTCGACGAACTGTGGGTACAAAAGCTGTTTTGGGATAAGAAGCTCTCCTTAAAAGTCGGCAACATGGCCGTGGACGACGAATACTTCCAATCCAACAGTGCGTCGCTTTTTATCAGCGGCACTTTTGGGGCTTTCACTTTTATAGCAAACAATGTCATCAATGCCCCGGTTTATCCGTTAGCCGCACCGGGAGTCCGGCTTCAATTTACCCCCTCACCCAAATTCTATGTCATGGCCGGCGTGTATGGGCAGGACAATAATTCCAACCCGGCGACCAACAACCAGAACGGGCTCAACTTTGCCCTCAATGCCAACAGCGGACTGCTGATCATGTCGGAAGCGGGCTATCTGCTGAACCAGGGAACCAATGACAAGGGGTTGCAGGGCACCTACCGGGTCGGTTCGTGGGTGGACGCCGGGAACCACACGAGTTTCATGTCTCAGGCACAATTCGCTCTTGGGACGGCACCTTTGCAAAGTGTCGGGGCCAACTTTGGCGTCTACGGTGTGCTGGACCAGCAGATCTACGTTCAAGATAGCCGGAATATCACCTTCTTCGTCCGCAGCGGCGGGGCTCCGTCCAATACGAACTTTGTCGATTACTATGCTGAGGGCGGCTTTAATTTCACGGGCTTTATCCCGGGGCGCGACAACGATGTCGGCGGGCTGGCTGTGGCGCGCTCTCACGTCAGCAACGATTATAGTGACTCACAGGTCTTGCTCGGCAATCCGCCGTCCTCAGCGGAAACCGTGATCGAAGCGACCTACAAGGTTCACCTCTCTCCCTGGTGGAGCGTCCAGCCGGATTTTCAATACATCGTCACTCCCAGCGGCGTACAGGGCTCAAGGAACGCCACCGTCCTTGGACTGAGAACGACAGTAGCTTTTTGAAGAAGATAAATTCACTTGCGAAGAGGCGACGGACGAGCACGCGCTCCAAGATCGTGTCGAGAAAAGCAAAACGCCGCCCCGCCACGAGGCAGGACGGCGTTCACCTGTTTAAACAACCCAAATTTACTTGGTCGGAACCGTCGCGATCGTCTGCAGGATCCGGCTGGCGATCTTGTAGGGGTCGCCCTGGGAATTCGGACGACGATCTTCGAGGTAACCCTTGTAGCCGTTGTTGACGAAGCTATGGGGTACGCGGATCGACGCGCCACGATTGGCCACACCGTAGTTAAACTTATCGATGGACTGGGTCTCATGCAGACCGGTCAGGCGCATGTGATTATCCGGGCCATAGACGGCGATGTGCTCGTTCTTGTACTTGTCGAACGCGGCCATGAGTTTTTCGAAGTACTCCTTGCCGCCGACCGTGCGCAGATACTCCGTGGAGAAGTTCGAGTGCATGCCCGAGCCGTTCCAATCCGTGGCGCCGAGGGGTTTGCAATGGAAGTTTACGTCCACCTTGTACTTTTCGCAGAGTCTCATCAGCAGGTAGCGGGCGACCCACATCTGGTCGGCGGCCTTCTTGGAGCCCTTGCCGAAGATCTGGAATTCCCACTGGCCCTTGGCCACTTCGGCGTTGATGCCTTCATGGTTGATGCCGGCGTCGATACAGAGGTCAAGGTGCTTGTCGACGATCTCACGGGCGATATCACCCACGTTCTCGTAGCCCACACCGGTGTAATAGGGGCCTTGGGGGGCGGGATAGCCGGTCGGCGGGAAGCCCAGGGGACGGCCGTCCTTATAGAGGAAATACTCCTGCTCAAAACCGAACCATGCGCCCGGATCGTCCAGGATGGTCGCACGCGCGTTGGTGGAGTGAGGCGTCAGGTCGGCATGAAGCACTTCGTTCATCACGATCGCGCCGTTGCGCTTGGTCGAGTCGGGGTAAACCGCGACCGGCTTCAGCACGCAGTCGGAGCTGTGGCCTTCGGCCTGTTTCGTGGAGCTGCCGTCAAACCCCCAGTTGGGGAGCTCTTCAAGGGTCGGAAATTTGTCGTAATCCTTGACCAGGGTTTTGCCGCGGATATTGGGGACGGGGATGTAACCGTCGAGCCAGATGTATTCCAGTAGATACTTCGCCATTTGATTGTATGTAGTAGGGGGTTGAGTTGGTGAATGCCCCGTTAGATAATTGACGGGGTAATGGAGACGGAAGCAGGCAGCATGCCAGCCGGGTTAGCAGTATAAAAGAAGCCACTTTGCCGGAATTGTGCGCTTTCCTTAGGCAGAATCGGACCATAGCGAGCATAGCCGTCATCCGGAAAATCCATGTGATTTCCACGACGACGAGAATTTTTCAGAACAGCTTCCCGTGTTCCTGACTAATTATTGTGACTAAAGAAATCGGCGCTCAGGCCGAAAACCCTAGAAGGCGAAGCCCTAGTTCTTAAGATGAGCCCCAAGATTTTGACGGTCGACGACAGTAAAATGGTGCGACTAATCATCGCCAAGTCGTTTGCGCCTTACGGATGCGAAGTTTACGAAGCCGGCAACGGCACGGACGGGCTCGCCACGGCGGAAGCCATCCTGCCCGATCTCATTTTCCTCGACATCACCATGGCTGACATGAGCGGCCTGGATGTGCTGGAAAAAATACGGGCGAACGAGGCGCTCAAGGCCACGCCCGTCATCATGCTCACGGCGGAATCAGGTAATAATTCCATTCAACGCGCCGACAAGTTGAGCGTCGCCGGTTACGTCGCCAAACCTTTCAGGGGAGAACAGCTTCTTAGCCGGGCCAACGCGATTCTCCATCTCCAACTCCGTGCCGCTGCCTGATCTCATGCCTTCACTTTTTCTCGAGCCGACCGCGAATAAGGCCGCCGGAAAATATCTGACCTTCGTCCTGGGAGGCAGCGCCTTCGGCATTCCCATCCTCAAGGTGCGGGAAATCATCCGCCTGCTCGACATCACCCCGATCCCGCGCATGCCCGATTATGTGCGCGGCGTCATCAACCTGCGCGGCAAGATCGTTCCGGTCATCGATCTCCGCATGAAGTTGGGCCTGCCGAACACCTCGACCACGAATCGCACCTGCATCATTGTCGTCTATGTCGCCATCGGCGAAGCCACGAAACTCATGGGGCTGATTGTGGACGCGCTGGAGGAGGTCTATCAGATCAGTTCCGAGGAACTCGAGCCGTCGCCCGATTTCGGGAAAGGCGCCTCGACTAGTTACATCCAGAACATGGCCAAGATCAAGGGCCAGGTGAAAGCGCTTTTGAATATCGACCTGATCGTCGAGGACGACCACGCCATCCTGCCGCTGCAAGCGTTCCCCGCCGAGACGGCTCAGCCCCAAGGTTAATCTCATGGGCAAGTTTTCCGAGGAACAAATCGGCGAGATTCCCCTGGAGCTCAAAGCCGACTTAGATACCGAGCTGGTGGAGGAATTCATCAACGACGCGCGCGAGCAGTTGCAGAATATCGAGCAGGGAACGCTCGCCCTGGAGAAGAATGCCACGGACCATGACGTAATCCACTCGCTTTTCCGCGCCTTTCACACCTTCAAGGGCAACGCCGGTTTTCTGGAACTGACGGCCATCAGCCAGCTCGCGCACATGCTCGAATCGCTCCTCGATGGCGCGAGGGAGGGCCGCCTGCAGATCGATTCGGTGATCATCGAAATCATCTTGAAAAGCCGGGACACGCTGCAGCGTTTTGTTGACGAGGTCGAAGCCCAAATCACCGGGAAAAAGCCGCGCCAAATCGTCCATATTCCCACCGCGGCGCTCAAGGCGGCCACGAAATTCATTTTGGATAACGAAGGGACGCATCACGTCAAAGCTCCCGCGCCGGAACCGGCGAAAACGGCGAAGGTGACCGTCAAAGAAACGCTTGCAATCGAACTCGCGCCCGTTGCGCCGAAAGCGGCGAAATCGACTTACCAGAACGGCACGGCGCTGCACGCGGTGAAGGTGTCGACGGCCAAGCTCGACGGCCTGGTCGATCTCGCCGGAGAGCTGCTGATTGCCCAATCGCTCATCGTCCAAAACATCTCTTCGTCAGGAGTCAGCCGGCATGCGTTGTCGCGCAACCTGGATCAGCTCAACCGGATCAGCAAGGAAGTGCAGCGGATCGCCATGTCGATGCGGATGGTGCCGATTCGCGCGACGTTCCAGAAAATGCAGCGGGTCGTCCGCGATATCGCCGCCATGCAGCAAAAGCACGTCCAGTTGGTTTTGGAAGGCGAGGAAACGGAAGTCGACCGGACCATTGTGGAAAAAGTCGCCGATCCCCTGATGCACATGCTCCGCAATGCCGTGGATCATGCCATCGAATTGCCTGATCGCCGCGCCGCGATGGGCAAACATCCGACCGGAACGATTCTTCTTCGGGCCTATCACAAAAGCGGAAACATCATCATCGAGGTGGTGGACGACGGTGTTGGACTCAGCCGGGAACGCATTCTCGAACAGGCGATCAAGACCGGATTGTGGCATTCTACCACGCCCCCTGATGAAAAAACTTTGCTGAACTTCATCATGCAACCCGGCTTCTCCACCGCCGCGGTCGTCAGCTCAATTTCCGGCCGTGGCGTCGGCATGGATGTGGTGCAAAAGAACATCAGCCAGCTCCGCGGCAAGATCGACATCCGGTCCATTGCCGGCGAGGGCACCACGTTCACCATCCGGCTGCCGCTCACTCTGGCCATCATCGACGGCCTGATCATCCGCGTCGGCGGAGAGCGCTACATTCTGCCCACCACCTTCGTGCGGGAATCCTTCCACCCAAAATCGTGCTCCGTCACCTCGCTGCCCGGCGATGTGGAGCTGGTGCAAATCCGCAACGAGCTCATCCCCCTCCTGCGCCTGCGCGACCACTTCCAGATGAAGGATTGCCCGGCCGCCACGGGTCCCGGCATCATGATTGTCATCGAGACGGATGGGGAAAAGCGCTGCCTGCTGGCGGACGAGCTCATCGGCAAACAGGAGGTGGTCATCAAGAACCTCGGCGAGGTTTTCAGGACCGATCCCATGGTCTCCGGTGGCGCGATCCTGGGAGATGGCTGCATCGGCCTCATTCTCGACGCCGCCGCGCTGGTCAACCTGGAGCCGTCGCCGAACGAACTCCAGCTCGCCATCTAGGAGCTTATTATTAAATGGGTCATGAAAAGCGAAATCCTGTCGAAAAATCCGGTCCGGGTAAGTTTTTGTTAACACGAGCCGATAGATAGAGGACTGATCTATGAAATACTGGACCATCAAAAAACAGATCATCCTCGGATTATCGATCCTGATCACGATCAACGTCGTCGTGGGCATATTCACCTCCACCGGAATCTCCAAAGTGAGATCGTTTGTGGAGAATATCTCGGCGAGCCAGCTCGGCGGCGTCTATGTGATGGGCCAGATTCAATCGAGTGAAAATGAAGCCTATGATCTCATGCTTCAACACATCCTGGCGCCGACGAAGGAAGAAACGGAATCTTACAATACGCGCCTGGCGGAATCCGATGAGAGGACAGACCGCCTGATCGCCATGTACCAGCAAAACACACTGGTCGAGGACAGGGAAAAAGCAATGTTCGACAAAGTGGTTTCCGATCGCGCCGCGTTCCAAGCTTCCTGGGAACCTGTCCGGCAATTGAGCCTCGATCTCAAAAATAACGAAGCTTTCGACATGTTCAAAAAGCAAACCGCCCCGGCCTTTGAAAAGCTCAAGGAGGCGCTCCAGCAGGAAATCGATTACAAGAAACAAGTCGCCGATGTTACCGCGGCACAGAGCATCGCGCTGACGGACAACACCTCGAGCGGGGTGAATTTATCCATTATGGTCACTCTTCTGGCCTGCATCGCCATTGCCTACGTGATCGTCCGCAGCCTGAACCGCGTTCTGACCAACGTGGCCCAAACGCTCGGAGATGGCGCCAACCAGATCGTGGCCGCTTCGGGCCAACTCGCCTCGGCCAGTCAATCGCTGGCCAAGGGCGCCAACGAACAGGCCGTGTCCCTTCAGGAAACCAGCTCTGCGCTCGAAGAAATTGGCAGCATGACCCGGCGCAACAGCGAAAGCGCGCAGGCCGCCAAGGCCCTTTCGAGCGAAACCCGGGTGGCCGCTGAAACCGGCGCCAAGCGGACCGAGGAAATGCAGGCCGCCATGAAATCGATTCTGCAGGCCAGCACGGAAATGGCCGTCGCCATTCACGGCATTACGAATTCGAGCAACAGCATCTCCAAGATCATTTCCACCATCGACGAGATCGCCTTCCAGACAAATATCCTCGCGTTGAACGCCGCCGTCGAAGCCGCCCGGGCCGGAGAGGCCGGCATGGGCTTTGCCGTCGTGGCCGAGGAAGTGCGCAGCCTCGCCAAGCGGAGCGCCGATGCCGCCAAGGAAACCGCGACGATGATCGAAGCGGCCGTGAAGCAAAGCCAGGTGGGCGTCGACGTCAACGGCAAGGTGACAGCGCGCATCGCGGAAGTGGTGCAAAAGGCCAATGGCGTGCGCGACAGCCTCGCCCACATCCTCGTCAAGGCGCGCGAAGTCGATTCCGTGGTCAGCCAGATCACCGAGGCGTCCAAGGAGCAGAACGCCGGGCTGGAGCAGATCAACGGCGCCATCAATTTGATGAATCAGGTCACCCAGGCCAATGCGTCCGGTTCCGAGGAAACGGCCAGCGCCTCCGAGGAATTAACGACGCAGTCGATCGAGCTGCGCGCCGGAGTTGATGTCCTGGTGAAGCTGGTCAACGGCCACTCTTTTGCTGAATTGCAGCGGCAGAATCTTGCCAGGAACGGCGGAAGCCCGAAAAAATCCGATGCGCCGCCCGTCAGGGCCATGGATTTGAGCGCCCGCAGAAATTATCCCGTATCGTCGGGCAGCTCGAACGGCAACGGCCACAATGGTCACAACGGCAAGAACCACGACGACTTCTTTTTCGACATGTAGTCGCGGCGGATCTCACCCGTCAAGGCGCTTCATTGACGTGGATGTTGAGGTTGTCAAACAACATGCCGGAGGTCTCTTCGATCTGGACGTAGGCGCTGTTGAGATCGGCCAGCGCAGCCAATTGCCGGGCTTTCGATTCCGTGGCGTCGCGCTGATACTTCAAAACATCCAGGTCGGTGGTCAGGCCTTTTTCGAGCCGGATTTGTTCCTCGTCGAGGTTGTCGCCGGCGGTCCGCGCAAAAACGTCCATCGCACGCAGCCGGTTTTCATCGGAGCGGAACGTGGCGATCTCTTTGCGAATGAGCAGGTTGGTGTCGAGTTCGACCTGCTTCATTTCGAGGAGCGCCTGCTCTTTGTGGGCCGTGATTTCATCGAGTTTGCCTTCGGCATCGTTGTTGCCGAAAGGAACGGAGAATACGAGACCGATGCTCCACTGGGGCCCTTCCGGCATGACTTCGCGGTAGTAGGAGTCGCCAAAGTTGCCGCTCAGACCATTGACGCCGTAGGTTCCCTTCATGTCGAGTTCGGGCCAGGTCTGATTCCTGGCGTAGACGATTTTGATGTTTTGCTCCTCGACCCGCTGTTGCGCCTCGAGAAACTTCGGGCGATGGATCAGCGCGTAGGTGACAAGTTCGTCCTCGCTCATTTTCAACACCGGGGCCGTTAGTTGCGTCACCGGCGTGTAGATGAATTGCCCCACCCGGTCCACGTCGTTTGAAATCAAGGCCTGGAGAATCGCCTGCTGATCGATGACCTGGTTCTTCGCCTTGGTGTAATCCTCGATGATTTCCGCCAGGGTCGATTCGGAGTGATTGACCTCGCGCGAGGAAATTTCGCCTTTTTCAAGGGCCTTGAAGCGGTCGCGCACGAGCCGGATGCCGAGATCGCGATCTTCCCTCTTCGCCTCCAATTCCTGGGTCAGATAGGCCAGTTGGTAGTAGGATTGAAGCACTTGGGAGACACTGCTGAGCATCTGGTCCTCGACGTCATACTTGACGGCGAGCTTGTTGACGATCGCGGCATTGATCTCGGAGTTGTTGACGTCGGTGCCGAAGCCGCGCAGGAAGGGCTGGTCGACCGTGATGCCGGTGAAGCTCTGATATTCCGGCGTGAAGAGCGAAAGCGGGTTGGTTTTGTTGAGCGTGTTGGAGAGAACGTCGAGCTGGGTCTTGACCTCGTACTGGAGACCGGTCGAGATCTTGCCGTCGAGGGCGACTTTATAGTGCTGGTTGTTCTCGACGAAAACGCGTGGCATGCCGTCGAGAATCTCCTGCGGCGTTCCTCCCGTGGCGACGAAGTCCTCCGTGTTTTGCGGGTCGCGGATGTCTTCGTAGCTGCCTTCCGCGTTGAAGACCGGATCGTAGGCTCCGGTGGCCTGGCGGATCAAGGCTTGCGCGGCTTCTTCATCGTAGGCCTTGATCCGGATGTCGTAATTGAGACTGAGCGCCTGCGCAATCGCCTGCGTCCGCGTCAACGGTTTCGAGGGAATATCTTCCGTGGCGGACGGCAGGAGCGCATTGAAGTCGGCTTCCTGCTCCGAGGTGGTACCGCCCGACTCATTGCCAGAGCCAGTCCCGCCCGTGGTATCGTCGGGAGCGCTGACCGCCGATCTGGATGGAACCGTCGTGGTCGGGGTGGTGGCATTGACGCCGCCAGCCGGGTTGTTGGTCGCGGGAGCTTCGCCGTAAAGGAGCGCGTTTCGATCTGAAGTCCGGTTATC
>Ga0116229_10000076_pt1 | contig 88356 bp, 82 predicted proteins | sample S1TSphgellanicum_3_FD_87313 | JGI IMG/M metagenome (GOLD analysis project Ga0116229, IMG submission 87313) | Host-associated microbial communities from peat moss isolated from Minnesota, USA - S1T2_Fc - Sphagnum magellanicum MG | ecosystem: Host-associated > Plants > Peat moss > Unclassified...
ATAAAAATGTTTAAATTTATAAGATTGAAGTAAAAGAAGTGTATAAAATAAAGAAGCAAAGCAAAGATATAAAAGTGGATAGTTTGTAGGGTGGTGGGGGGGGGGGGGGGGGGGGGTGGGAGAGATCTTACACTTACTCATAGGCGTAAGATCCCTTCTTGTTAAGGAGTAGGTGCAAGAACCTCACTTCTAAAAACTAGGTGTAAGGACCCTAGGTGAAGGATTCCTCCCAGTTTTAAGGACTCATTGTAAGAACCCTCCCTCTTCTCCAAATTCCGATCTACAATGTCTAGGACAATGAGAAGGTTCACCCAGGTATAGCCCAGTGTGGAGAATCTTCTCAAAATGCCAGATTGGACATTGGACTCAGCCTACTTACTGCCTTGTCGTAGGTTCCGTATTTTGGGAATGCCTCACCTTGAGGCTTTACCCTACGTATAAGTGTTTATTACCCAATACTACACACACACATGCACACACAACTTAGATTAAATTTTCACAAAATATGTAAATCACTCGTCGATTATATAAAATTTTATTTGTTTTGCATGACGAGCAAGTCCACCCACTACTCATGACCAATGTTTTTCATATTCAATATAGACCATCAATTAGTTCCTCAGCACAACCCATAAATATGCAAAATTGGAGAGAGTATTGAAATGCCACCACTTGGGCTAATCATTATGATTGATCAATCAGAAGCAGGCATTTTGATTTTCTAGGCCGTCTGAAAGCCACTGTATGGTATATACATGTACAGGTGTAAAATGTATGTAGTGTCCAAAGTCCAAACCTATTGATGTACCAAATTGGCTAATGCTTTGAGATGTGCTATATCTTGAAAGGTGTACTTCATGGAGAGTACAGTGTACAGGCCATTTTACTGATGCCCATGGACATACTCTTTTATTATTAGATTTGGTTACTTGTTGAAACTGTTGAGCAAATACGAACTTCTTGACCAAAAGCTTTGCTGAAACTCAGAAGCAATAAGTTAAAAAAAACTTTGTTGAACAAAAAACCAATATAACTCGTTGAGCAAAATTTGTTTAAAACTCTTGAGCAAAAACTAACTCAACCTGCTTGAGCTCGAAAGCTTGTTGAAATTCTTGAGGAAAATTGAACTGACTTCTTGTGCTCAACAGCTTGTTGAACTCACGAGAGCATAAACTAACTTACTTCTTGAGCTTCTCAAAAGTTCGATTGAATCTCTTGAGCAAAAACTAACTTACTTCTTGAGCTTTCTCGCACGCCTCTTGAAACTATGAGCAAGAACTAACTTACTTATTGAGCTCAAAAGCTTGTGCAAACTTTTGAGCAAAACTTGACTTCCTTCTTGAGTTCAAAAGCTTGTCCAGACTCTTGAGCAAAAACTAACTTTAACTAACTTCTTGAGCTCTAAAGCATGTTCAAACTCTTGAGGCAAAAACTGACTTCTGGATTTTCAGCGTTTGAAAACCTATGTAAGAAAAATGGTGTGCTTATTTGGTGTTCTGAGTCTGTAATTTTGGTGTTTTTTTGTTATGTTTATTAGGAGTGGTGTGGGATTTTGTGGTCCCTTAATTGAGAGTCTTTCTATCTTCGATTCTCAAACAAAAACTAATCTTCAGCTTCAATGGAGCTAACCATCGTGGGTGCAAAGAAGTCTGTGTCGGAAGTCGAGATCCACAAATGTTTTGCAGTAGTATGTGAAAAAATTTCGTAGCCTTATTGAAACTGTATAAAGCTTGTATTTGTGAATCCCCAAGGACTGACTGACTGACCAAGGGGGCAATCGTTATGATGATCAGCTTCTAGCTTTGAAGATTGAGCTACATGTCGTGGGTTGCTTTTGTGAGAGGAGGAGAGAGATCAGGCTGTTTTCAGCTCTTCTCGCTTTGCTATGCACAAAGCTTTTCTCTCTCTTCTGTCTCCTTTTGCACACACACACTCTTTTTGTGTCGAGTCTCTCTCGACTGATTCTCTCTGGTTTGTAGCACTTGATTGCGGGTGCCTTCCTCCAAAGGAGATCTCAAGAATTATTGGGTCAAGCTTAGCTCTTCGTGAGAGCGAGCTAGATAACGAAAAGCAGAATTGAGGTCATGGTCCTGAAGTTTGGCGAGAATGGAAATCGGTGGAAAATTGATGTGAATTCGGGAGATCCAAGTCCACGGCTCTCTCAAGCAAATTAACTCAGCATGTGATGATCTCGACACAAGTCGAAGACGGGCTTGGACGAGGAGGGAAGCGCCACATAATTCAGTGGTCCGTTCTACTACCCAAGTCCAAAGACATGATGATGCGGTCCAAGCAAAACATTCTTCCGAGCGCTTCTTCTTGTGCTATTCCACGTGACAATAATAGCTTGCAGCAGCCTGGAACTGCAAGAACCTCATGCTCTCTTTCTTCAGTTGAGGAGGATGTGTTTTATGATACAAGAAGTAGTGTGTCGCTTCAGCAATTGTTGCTGCGCTCCGAGCTGGAAGATGAAGTCAGTTCAAAGTTCTCCCCCTCCCGCTCATTCAGAACTCACTCAATGAAAGGTTTTTCAGAGCTTTGCAATATTATTGGCTTCACTTAAATTGCATATGTCACACACATACCCCCTCATCCCCGTTGCAATTGACTGACAAAAAGCTTGGAAAGGATGTGCATCATGCAGGTGTCAGCTCTGCATAAACAGTTGGAGCAGCAGCAGGAGCTTCATACAGCCTTGGAGAAAGCTCTGAAACGTACCCCTGGACTTCTGCCATACACAGTTCCCTCACATCTTCCTGCAATTGTAAGAATAATCCCCATATGTACATGTGGTTGTCCACAGCTTGCTGCAACTTTCTGCAACTGCAGCGATCGCTCATTCCCTTCTTGCTGACGTTGGGAGTTATGCATGATGGCATCTCTTCATGTCTATTGTGGCAGCTCTGATCACCATCTTCTTCTTCTTCTTCGAGTTTCTTTCGAATTTACATAGCATTTGCGTGTTCCTCATGTCAATCCTAAACCCTAGACTCTGCTTTCTATGTCAAAAGGCTGCGATCTTAGACAGACAGGCATGATGAAGAAGCATGTTGATTCCTACAATTCGCATGACTGATCTAGGTTTTTTTTATGAGTCCTTGTTGTGCAGGAGCAAAAGCTTTTGCTGGATATTGCAATACTGGAAGTGGAGGTGCTCAATCTTGAGATGCAGATCACAGGATTGCAATGGCGACTTGTACAGGAGACAAGTATTGAGGATGATGAAGTAGTTGAGGATCTCCACATTAGTACTAGTCCACCTTTCTTCCAGCAAAGAAACACACAGCAAGTGTCTCCAGTTGCAGGTGGTGCTGCTCTATACGCTGCTTCACATTCACTGCAGCTGTCGGGCGGCGGCTTTAAGAGCCCAGCCCTTGCTACTTTGAAGGAGCTTCTGCATGTCCCATGCCCTCTTATGGAAGGAGAAGAAGAAAAAGAGGAAGAAGAAGATGAGGAGCCACCATCACCTTCACCACCGCGACGAAGCTTCTGGTCTCGTTGGAATGGCCAAGATTTGCTTTGCCGATCTGCTCGTCCTTCTGTGAGAAAGGTGAAACAAGATTCATATTTCAGTCTGTATATTGCATTGATTCCAATCATGCAAGGTTTGCGTAATGTCAGAAGTCGGTGCCCTCATGTGCAGTGTGTATCTAAATGTACAGCCAGAACGCCGCTCAATTTCACCAATGGAAATCAAGGCCTCAGTTACTCCAAAACACAGTCAACACTCTGTTTCAGATGGGAAGTGTTCTAAGTGTTCCAAATCCAGGGATTCTCCTCCTGTAGCAACAACTACCCAAGAGCATACAAACCATTTTCTCCCAACGCTTGCTATCAGCCCCCAAGAAACGCAACGTCCTTCATCACCAGTCAGTTCCGAGAAGCTTCAAGGCCTTGGACCATTGCGCATTTTGTCCTCAGGGGATCATCTTAAGGATTTGCCTGCATTTCTGCAAACTGCAAAACGCCGTCTTTCATTCTGGAGCAATTTGCCAAATGAACACTACTGCACTTTGGAATCAACTTCTGTGTCTGGATCCAACTTCACGAATGGTGAACAGACATCTTCTGCAAATGTAGCTGATTCTCCTTCAGAAGATGAGGTACATCAGTGCATCAGAACATGTACAATCCTTACAGTTTGAATGACTTGTTTCTTTACTGAAATCTTAGGTTTGCTTGGTCATGGAGTTTTTTTCTGGAAACTTATATTGCATCTGTGGAACATTCTGAGCCTTCTTGCATTGATATATGAGCTACAAAAGGTGGTGCTTGGGAAATGGACTGCAGAAGAGAAGCATGTATCAATCTGGTGTCAAGGGAGTGAGAGGGGATTCCTCTGACAAATCTAGTTCTTCAAGCTCCAGCATATCTGAAAGCTTCTCGGTGCATTCATCTCTTGAGAACTTGAATTTTCTTTCCTTAATTTTTTAGGCATCCAAAAATCCCTTTGCCTTTGCAGTGTACAAACAGAGTCCTTAAAGGCTTCTGGGATTCATGAATGGGCATTGATTAAGGAAAAATCTTTGACAGTTTATTGCCTATGAATGAGTGTTTGGGTGCATTTCTAACTCCAAATAATTTCTTTCCTATTTACATGTGCAGAATGGCCAAGAAGATTTTTTATCAAGATCGGAATCACAAATGTCTGCAGATGAAGACCTTGGGTTCAAATGGAGCAAGGAGCCAAAGAAAAGTGCTAACAGGTTGTCAGAGGAAATGGTGCAGAGCATGGCAAAGATATACTGCAACTTGAGTGGTGCAAGTGATGGTAGTTTGTTGCTCACAGGCAATCATCAGTCTCCAACTTCACACTTCGCAAACCTCACGCCATCATCAGTTTTGTCAGTCTCAGAGTCACTGACGAGTGATGAAGTTTTGACAAATGATGCATCTTCTGACCTGTACAAAGCACAAGGGAAGCTCTCTTGGGCTGATGTTGGTCCGTATAAATATGCATGTGAGGTTCGATGGCTGTCTGTGGGCAAGGAACAGCTTGAGTGTGCTGCACACGCCCTTGGCAACTTTAGGTTAGTTTTTTGTTTATTTTGGGGGGGCTTGTGATTCATACTCTTCTCTATCCTATGTCTCTGAATAATCCAGTGTCCCTTCATCTTCTTTCTAAAAGGTCTGTCACTGAGTTGCAGATTGCTGGTGGAGCAACTACAAGACATTGACCCACGGATCATGACTAATGATGAAAAGCTCGCATTTTGGATCAATGTTTATAATGCACTTTTGATGCATGTAAGATTGTTACGAACACCCTTTGTTGATTCTTCTAGGTTCTGATCAATACAAGGTTGCTGGTTGCACAAAAAGAACAAACAGCAACCACAGAGTCATCTGACAAGCATTCTTGTGGTGGATTGTTTCAGGCCTATCTGGCATATGGGGTTCCAAGAAGTGACCTGAAATTCTTCAATCTGATGCAGAAGGTATGCACACAGTTTCAAGTGAGTACAACTGTCGATTTTGATTTGCAATCTGGTATTTCCTTGTGTGTGGGCGTGTGTGTATGTGTGCACTGATCATAGATTATTGCTTCTGTGTGTATTATATTTGCAGGCTGCATATTGTGTCGGAGGACAATGGGTTAATGCTGCACTTATAGAGTGCTGTTTACTTAAGGGAAAAGCTATGGGGCATCGACCACAATTTGTACTCATCTATTACACCATCTGCTTTTTAAAATCCATTCAGCAGATTCTTGCAGGAATTCATTTGGCTTTGATCTTCAACAGTGATGAGAGACAGAGTATGAAGGGATATGGGGTTGAGGTGCAGGGTATGATGACAGCGCTTCATAGGCATAAATTGAAGCAGGAGCTGGTCAAGTATGGTATTGAGCAAATGGAGCCACTTGTTAACTTTGCACTTTGTTGTGGTGCCCAATCCTCGCCCATGGTAATACCAATGATTTGGTAACCATATTTGTGTTTCTTTCATCATTGTTTCTTCCTTTTCATGTAGTATTTCACTGAATGTGTTCATGCCATTCAGAGAAAATTGAGGTTTTGCTCCTATCATAGGTACGTGTTTACACTGCGGAGCATGTGCATGAGGAGCTTGGATTCGCGCTTCATGATTATGTAAGGGTGGCTGTCGGGATTTCTGCAAAGGGAAGGCTTCTTGTCCCAAAGCTTCTCTACTGCTATGCTCATGAGATTGTAGATGACCGTGTGCTGTTGGACTGGGTGTGCGACTTTCTTCCCTCTTCACAAGTTGCAGTAATTTTCAAGTGTATTCAACAGCGGCGCTTCCACCTTTTGCAATCCAACAACAATTTTGCAGTTCTTCCATTTGACTTCAGTTTTCGCTATCTATTCCCTTCAAACATTTACAAAAAGTTGGATTTGTGAGTCTTTCAGTGAAGAAGCATTGAGAAAAGAAAAAGCAAATTGAAGATAAAAAACTTGGAAAATGATTGTGTTAAGCTTGTAGATATCTTATGAGGACTGTAAGGGAATAGGCACCATTCTTACCAACCCTAAATTTCCCCTTTGCCCTTTCTGTGAAGAGGCTCCATTTATGAAATTATTCCTTACTTCCTAACTTCAATTGTTGATGGATTGAAGAAAGTCTAGGGATTCATATGTTATGTTTCAGGTGATTAAATGTAATGGATTCTTGGTTAGTGACTATGAATTCTCTATGAAGTGCAAAGTGCTTTGCATTGTAAGTTTAGTGCATGTTCTGAAATAGCATCTCCTCGTTTCATCAATTTGGAAATCATTGTGAATTCATTGAATTTGTGATTGTCATCTCTACTGTATCTTTTAGTTAAATCTCTTTGTGTCTTCAGATTGCATATTTCTTACAGTTGAATTGAGACACTCTAGGGTTTTTGTCAAAATATGCATTGAACTTGTGATTGTTGGTTTTGGTCCTCTCATTTTGTGATAGCATGTTCATCCAAAAGCTTCATTTTACTTGTTTTGTGAGCTTTATTTATCAGCTCCATATCTTTGTGTCCTCTTGCACAATCACACCCTGTTTTTTCTAGTCCTCAAATCATAATTGTTTTGTTTTGTTCTTTTACAATCCCAGAGATCTGTCCTAGATATGGTTGATTTTGGACATTTCCAAAGACAATTTTAAAAACAACTAATTCATTTCCAAACATAATTGCAAATTAACAGTGTATTTCCATGTCTATGTCCTTGACATAAAGAATGGTGAAATATTGGAAATCATATGAAAACAGAATTAGAAAAAGAATGATAATCATTAGTAATATGCAAGCGCCAAGCCAGAATTGTGTAATTTGACATCTATTTTGTCCAATAAAGCTGGCGATTTATTTCTTACTATTTACCCAGATGTATCTATGAAGGTATAAATTTGTCTAAAATCGGAAGACTTTCTTAACAAGGACTCTCCTACTGTTCAATTGTGGATCTTCCTAGGTGGATTTGGGTTTTCTTTCTTTGGTGATATGCTCAGCGCAAAATGAGTCTACGAGGACATGCGATGAGTTGAAGTGCTTACATATCCTTTGCACCCATTGTTCGAGAGGTTGGCTTTTTATATTGGATGTGAGGAATTGCATGTGTTTTCTTTAGGAATTGAGAACTCTTCTGTTGGATGAGTTGACATTGTCCTTTCAAAAGATGAGATTCACACCTTACTTGATGTTGTCATAATTGATTTTATATGGACAAGCTTACTTTTCTAATCATGTTTTACTCAAGGTCTGGCTACTCTAAAAACATCACAAGCAAAGGAGATGAAATTTCATGATTAACACTGAATAAATTAATTTCTCCTTTTATGAGTCAAGTAATTTGATTATTTGCATAAAGAAATTGATGTCTTTTTTCATTATTGTGACCAACATTGGTTGAACGATGAAAGGGCCTAACAGACTTTGACTTTCGATCTTCGTTACTTTCCTTGATCAAAGATTTTTCATTACACTCCATAAGATGCAAACACCTTCCATGTTAACTCGAGCTAACATGTGAACTCCGAAGAGAAGCACAAGGGGTGGAAAGCGGAGTTGGTGGAGAGACAGCTAGAGAAAGCGGCCGAAGAGTTTCTGAAGAAGGAGAAGAAGGTCAAGGAAGGAAACGTCGGAGTTTACAAGTAACTTGAGAAATTTAGGGCCGAGACTTCTCAAGCAATGGAGGAGTTGGGTTTAGCCGTTGATTCAGGTTTAGCGGAATCTCGCAAGCTTGGTGCCGATGCCAAGATGAAGAAAATTGAGGCCATTGCAATACAAGCAAAACGTTCTCGCATTTGGTGCACATTCTTGCTGATAGATGGCGTATGATGGTTGGGCTGTTGTAGGTTCCCTCTTCCCAGCAAGTTATGCAGCTGATTGTATGTCATTTGCCAGGTGTTGGTCTGAAACCTGAAGGTACTTTGAAGTTTAGAATCCTGTTGAAGGGTTTAGGGTTTATGAGAGATATTTAAAATCCTGTTGAAACTCAGTTCAAGACTGCCTTTCATTTCATGGAAAGTCCAAGTCCTCCTGATGCAGAGATTGCCTTGTTACAGCAGGATGATGGGTGAAGACGAGGAAATGGACCTTGATGAGGTTATTGCAGAGTAAGGCTCTTTGATCAGAATAGGAGAGGATGAATTGACCATTCCTACAGCAAACTCAACGAAGGAAGAAATTCAAGACATCAAAATTGCCCATTGAAATATTGCTGAAACCAGCAATAGTGAACCTCTCTCAGGTACCAGCTGTGGAGAAGTTGTTTGTGCAGTTCCACCATCTGAGGATGGAAAGGATGTTGGTGAAAGCTTTTTGGAGAAGCAGGGTAGTGCCATCGGTCAGACTTCTGACCCAGGTCCAACAGATGATATCAATATAAGGGAAAGCGAGAGAAACTTAGCAGCAGATGGTCTGATCAACTTTGCCAATTCCATCTCAGCCAAAGATATGGAGGTATGTCCAAGCAAACATTCCTGCTCAGATGTGCTAACAATCTGGTTCTTCTCCAGATTTTTGCTGCAATTTGCATAGGCTTCGGGGGCAACAGCCCCTGGAATATTCTGCAATTAAGTTTGGAAATTCTGGTTGTTGCAATTCCAGGAGTAAACAGTAAATGAATAGGATATTTTGCCCAGAAGAATGGTTAATAATGTAGAACACCTAATAATGTTCTGCATCTTTCAGGTTCTATGCCTTTTGTTTCATCAAGTGTAAGAGTTGTTATTAGTCTTTCTGTGAGTTTGAGTTGCATGTGTGGAGAGATAATTCTGGGGTGGGGGATTAGCAGGTGCTAGGTTTAGAGAGATTGAAGACAGAGCTACATGAACAGGGACTTTTGAAGTGTGGAGGCAGCCTATATGATCAAGCTGGCCGACTTTTCCTGTTGAAGACCACAACTTTGGAGAAATTAGACAAGAAGCATTTTGCTGTCAAGGCAAGAGGTTCAAAATCCTGAAAAGGACAGCAGTACAACAACAATTTTGAGGCCAGAGTAGGTGTTCATAGTCAGCAAGGAGACTTGAATCATGTGAGTGCAGAAGGACTTCTGAGGTTTTCCAAGTGTAAGGGGTATGTTGGTCCACATTTTATGCTCTCATTTCATGGTTTTGTGCACACTTAGTTCATTTGGTTATAAATTTTGAGCTTCAAATGGTGGGTCCAGGATTGGTTGGTCAGATGCTGGTGAGACAGAAGATCTGTAAAGCACAAAAGAAATGTGCAGGGGAGAAGATCAAGTGCAGCCACTGACTGGTCCAGGCTCTAAATCCCTTTGTAAGCTGAAATTGGCTTATGTTGTCAAAAAAGGATGAAAGTAAATTGGGGAGATGATTGTGCTTGAAAGAATGCATGTTGCCTGTGACAAGGCTTGAGATGGTGTAGGGTTCTTCTCAGAAGTGCAGTGACCAAACCAAATTGCCAACTGAAGGACATGTCTTCCTGGGGTTAACCTCACTGCCCATCTTACATGCTCCCTCATCCATTTGAAGTGCAATCTTGAATTCCTGCTCAGCCCTGCATTGGGAGACAAAGGAGGCCACTGGTTAGGAGGGGCCATCACCAGATACAGATCTCATTCCCAAGTTGCAACCTCACCTTATCCATTTTGGTGCATGTGTTCTTAACAATCAATGTAGATGTACAAGTATATAGGAAGCATTTGTGTAGATTCAAAAGTCTGTTGTGTGATTGTGTGATTCTGGCTTGATAAGATCTACAGATGTTTCTATTTTTGTTCTGATGTGGACTCAGACATTATTCTGGGTGATATATTTATTGCATGGCTACAATCTCCAGTTTTAAACATTGTCCAGTGCAAATCTAGCTAAGGAGTCGACTTCTGAATCCAGTTGTACTCGCTGGTGTCTCTGCATTGGATCAACCATGCCTTTTATTTCCTCTTTTTGTTTCCTAGATTGAAACCCTAAAATGTCAGATTGCGACAGTGCTCCTCTCTCTCTCCCTTCTTTGGCTGAATTTTGTTGCACAACACTTTAAAAACCTTCTGCAGTATGTGAACTACAATTTAGAGCATACTTCAAATAGATGAGGTAGCATATCGCCTAAATTCAATATCTTTTGCTCTTGTGGTCTGAAAATTCAATATCTTTTAGCAAATCTCTCCCAGCAAATTTAGTTCTTTTAAAGATGTTTTAAGACGACGATGGCAGTAAAAAGCTGGGTTAAAGATAGGTGCCATGAGTGTCCTATTATCCCAGAACAAGATGAATCACCCAAATTTGGCTAGAGGTTGGAGAGGAAAGTAGCCAAAAAGATTAAGAATCATGCTTTATTTTGGCTACAGGTCAGAGAGGGAAATAGAAAATTTTATAAAGATTGCTGCTATATTTTGGCGACCTGCTCCAGATTAAAAGAAACGATGAAGAATACAAAAGTACCTATTACAAGAAAGTGAAGAAGATGTTAAAAGATGATGATGAAAGATAAAAGCTAGGTAAAAGATAGGTGCAGTTGAGTGGCCTATATCCCAGTGGCGGCGGCGACGTCAGACTGTCGTCTTCGTCTTCTTCTTCCTTCCTTCCTTCCTTCCTTCCTTCTTCCGTCGCTCTCATTGTAGAGCGTTGCAGAAGAGATTGTGCGTAACTGCAGTGACTCGCTTGGTGTCTCGATCATTCTACGACAGTACTCATGAATTTTTGCAGCTGGTGGGGACGATGTCAGGAGGTGTGAAGTTAAGTTCGCCATTACTGCAGATTGTCACAAGTGTTACGTACATGGTCTTGAAGACTTTACGAGTTTTGTTCTTCTGATCTTCTACAGTAGTAGACATAAGGAGTTTTGGTACAAAAACTCCGTGTGTGCTAGAATGTGGGAAAGCCTCGAGCAGTTTTCCCTGTTAGAAATCCCTCTTAGAACCAATTTCAAAGGGAAAATTCATTCGTTTGCCCCAATAGCTGCTCTAGTGCAGCTGCTTTCTAACAAGGGAAAATTTACCAACTTCCCCTTCTACTTTGGTTCACAGTACCCAGCTTGTAGATGGCATAATTGTGCACCCTCTGAGGCTGGCTCCCTGGGAAGGAATGACGTTGCAAAACTACCTGTGTGGCTCAATTGAACCCTGTTACTTGCGTTTTCGAACTCTATTCTTGGAGCTAAAGTTGAACAATTTTCCCACAAGGGAAGGAACCATCCTTGCAAGCTGAGCTCCTTGTGGAAAGTGATCTTGAGCTTGGCACATGAGATTCCAGATATGTCCTCCTCAGCAGCAGCAGCGTCCGGTGAGTCCAGTGACGACTCTGGCGACTTGGAGTGTGAAGAGATCGAGATGTACGAGATCAGTGAGGCAACGTATAAGATCGACTCCGGCATTCTGGTGGCCAAGAATTCGGAATATGGCACGTACAGGTGTCCATTCTCGCCCAGCCGCATGAAGAAGCAGATCAGCTTCCGACACCAGGACCCGGTTGCACACGCCACTAGAGGAATTGGGTGTCATGGGAAGAACGGATCGCTATTAAAGGTCGGTAATCACCGAGCACTGGACAAATTATACTTGATGACTGCCGAGGAGATGCACCAACAAAGGGACAAACAAGCTCCGGATGAACGTCGTCGGCTCCAGGAGCAAGTCGTCCCCGGACGCGTTGCCAAAGAAAGAAAGCGCTTGTGCTCTTGGATGGGCATCATCGTCAATATTGACAACCGAGAAACTCACGGACAACAGGAGCATCTAATTGGCTTCCGTCTGGCTGCTGGCGCTGCGGACATCAAAGAGAAGTTCCATGTACATTGAACTCCTCCACTTCTCCTCCTCCTCCTGCTGCTCCTGCTGCTGCAATTCGACGCTCCTGGAAGATAATTTACAGCAACCTTCTTCATCGTTCTTAACGTTTGCTCCTCGTGGATCTGCAGTAATTCAACCCTGAAAGAGTTGATGTCTTTCATGATCGCCAAGGCCCCAAGGAACTGCTTTGACAACTTTTAAGAAAGACATATATGGCCTGATGGATGCGGAAGCGTTTGAGAAAAGCTTTGCAGCAGTGGGAAGGGGCCGCAAACAGTGGCACTCGGACAAGCAGCTGCAGCTGCACCAGTACTGCTGCAATGAGAAATTACAAGAGTTTCATGCAGCTGGCAGCTTCAACCTTTATGTATGGCAAGCCACTGAACAGGTATATAGCTGGTACCTAATTTTATATCATTCTATACAATCCATCAGCTCGGTGAACTCCCGAAAGCTAATCAATGAATTCATCATGATCTTTCCAAGATCTTCCAACACTCTTGCAGCTTGAAGCAGAGATGATCTCTTACTGTGCTCAAGATTTTCAACCTGAGACACCAGGGTGCAAACACATGAGTAAAAGGAGCCACAGAGGCCGGTGTAGATCACAATGCCTGCTTCAATACTCAACATTTGATGCAAATTGACGATGTTTCAAGAGTCCTTAAATTGCATGTTTGCAGCACTCATGAAAACCCTATTATGGACAGTCATTAATCTTGTATCCTTGGAAAAGGACCTTGACCTTGGCACTCCGGCTGGTGTCATTTTACCCTTCATGAAATGAATTTGAAACTTGTTTGCAGCTTTCTTATCTGATTTCTTATTTGTTTGCATCATTACTGCAGGATTTGAAAGGGCATTTGGGTCTTCTGACACAGCACTTATGCAAGTTTTCTGACTTGAAGACTGTGGCGGATGTGATGGAAGACAAGGATAGAATCAATGATCAGCTTGTCCAGAATTTGGTGGAAGCTGTTGGAAGAAGAAATAACTGCCTTGAAGCTTGTCATGAGCAATTCATTATGTTGCAAAATTTAGTGGCAGAGGTTGATAACCTTTGCCTCAAGGCTGAGGAAGAGAAACGGAAGGTGGAAGAGAATCACAAACAAGGTCATGGACTTATAATGACATTCTTAGTATTTACATCTTATGGCATTGGTAAAAGCAAGGATGCGTTATTACAGATGCTGAAAGCAAGGATGGTTTGCAAACAAGAATTGATCTTCTTGTCTTTTTTCTTTTTTTTTGGGTCCTCCCAGATTTGGAAGACCTGCACAAGAAAACAATCAGGGACACAGAGCAGCAAAAAAACAGGATGTTGCAGCATCAGCTGATGCTAACAACAAAAATGCAAGCACTTGAGGAGAGATGTGGAGAAATGGAGCGAACAAAAAGTTGTATCATGAGACAAAAGAACAAATCTGCTGAGATTCAACAGTTTGAGAAGGCAAAAGAGGAGGTAAAGTGATCATCAGAATCCTAATGTTCAGAGTCTATGCTTCAGAAAGTACTTTCAGTTGCTGAACTTGGAAATTATTCCACTTCAAGTTCAACATTTCACTACAAGAGAATTGTGTTTTCCTCACACAAAAAGCTGTGGCTCATCACAGAGTGTGAGGTAAATCCATTACAATGTACAATATGTGGTGTTTATTGTGGTATATATTACATTGAAATGGCAATTTGACATTAGGTAATGGCAAATATTACATATATCATGACAAGCATAGATGACACACCTACCTGTCTAGGCTAAGAAACAACTGGAGGAGATCAGCAAGCAAGCTGAACTACATGCAGCAATGTGCTACAATCAGGGCCTACAGCAGAAGAAGATGATTGAGAAACATGAGGTCCATGGATCTCTTAACATCTGATTTTCACCCCCAATTTTTTTGGTCTCATTTCCAATTCTTTGCAGATTATTATATACATAATTAATGTGTGTGAGTGTCCAGTAAGAGAATAAACTTTTGGGTTTTCTTTCTTCTTTCTTTAAAACAATTTTCAGGTCCAGAAAAAGGATTTGGAGATGCAGGTCCAGCAGCAGAAGACAAAGTTGGTACTAAACCAAAACCAGGAGCTTGAATTTCAGCATGTGTCAGAAGTGCTAGAGATGGAACGTGACAAGATCCACCTGAGAGGTTCTTGCCAGGATGAAACCAACAACATAGAATCTGACAAGAAGAAGATCACAGCTCTTGAATCAAAGCTTGCTGACTTGCAGTCTAGTTATGAATTCTCAGACAGCTTGGTGTCAGATCTCACCAAGAAAGAGCGAGCTACCAATGATGAGATTGAAGAGGCACACAAAGTGGCAGTCATGGTATAGTGCTTCTTCACTTGTGGGTGGGAGTCTTATATTGGTGCTTCCTTGATTTGCTGCTTGGACCATCTGCAAGAATTTTGGCCAGAGGAATTTTGATGTCTTAATATTGAATTCACAACACAGAAATGTCATGAAAACCATTTGCAAATTGTTGAGATTAATTATGTCAGATTACTGGTGCAATTGGAATTATTTAGGTGCTTTTTATTTGGGTATAATTTTGCAAGGGCCTGAAAGATTATGGGGCAAAAGACAAGTTGGAGATCAAAATGATGGATGAAATTGAGAAAGAGCCATGGGAGGCAGCTTGCAGGCTTAAGTATAGATTCCATGATGATGGTTGGGACATCCAAATGGCAACCCAAATCTCCAAATGGGAAGCCCTCTTGATGGACCATTGTTTCTGCCCCTTGAAAATGGTGCAAGTCTCTCCCAATTAGTTCAAGGTGTGTTCTTACAATTCTGAAGTGTTGTTTCTTTCAGAATGTGGCCTTGTTTCTCTAGTGATCCAATGAATAATAGTCTGTCTGAAAAGGCACTTGACAGTCTCTTGTTGGAGGTTTCAGAGTTGCATTATATTCATATGAGCTGCAATTGCAATCAGTATTAAGGACTGATTGGTTTATAGGATGATAAAATTCTGCCACCCTTGATCCTTCGATTATGTTTTTCTTTGTTTTTGAGTGCTTAAAAAATTAGTGATCTTGTACTATTTTGCAGTATGAAGTCCAAAAAGATGACACAAAGCTGCAAGAGTTGAAGGATGAGTTGGGAGAGAAAGTTTGCAAAACAGTGATTGATGCTCTATTTGAGCTTGAAGAGTATAACTCCAGTGGTCTGTACCCAGTTGAGGTGCTGTGGGACTCTCAAAAGAAGAAGAAAATGGTCGTGAGCGATTTGATTCTTTATCTCAAGACTTGCTGGATGCTGGAAAAGGGAAGGCACCAAAGCGACACACAGGATGATATTAGCAATTGCCTTTGAGTAATTTCAGATCTCAATGTGGATTTGCAGGTGTGGGGTGGGGCGGAGAGAGAGTGCTCCTTACATGAGTTAGTTAGACTATTGAAATGTTCTTCATATGTTCAGAAAACTATCATGCAGATGTTGCACCAATAGAGGCTTCAGTTAATACTGTATAGTGGGAAGGGAGGATGTGGAAGTTTAATTGTGCAAAGGTGAGATTGAAAGACATTTTGGGTTTGGATATTTTGCTGCAAAGCACATGTAAATTAAATGAGCTAGTATAACAATGCTGGTAATGTTCTAACTTTCTTGATCAGAACCTCACAAAAGCAAAACTTCAAAGTTTTATTTTGTTCATGGTTTTGCTGCAGACTCTGTAATTATCTCAACTAGAATCACAAATTCAATCACTTGATTGCTTCAGTACAAGCTGAACTGGTTCTTTGAAAGTAGAATTTTGGGTCTGTCAATTTGGCCCTCGGCCCCTCCTGTAGTTGAGGATCAATCCTCCCAAGTTACAAAGATCCTAAGGAGCATCAAGGAAACCCTAAACCCACACCCTTTCAATCCAGTACAAGTAGTTTGTTCAGCAAAAATATGTTCTAATTTAGTCAAAACTTCCAGTTTGGTCATTCAGACATCCACACATTCCTTCACTAGGTCACACTTGCCCTTTGATTTCAAGTGGAATGTGCAAGTACAGACACTTATGAATCATATACCCTGTGTCACATTTTATCTACTTCCCAAAATGAAAACAGAAACCAAAAGAGAATTATGTATGAAGAATGGGTGCACACATTTTGCAAGCAATGACATTTCAATAACTGAATCCACATATTTTCACCAAAATACAACACAAATAGACTGACAACAGGCAAGCCAGGTCTATTGAACAAAAGAATGGACAATTGCCAGTGAAACTGAAGGCTTTTACCAGATAGAGGAGAGCCTCAAAACATATAATCATTAACTGTGCTCTGCATCAGCCTCTGTGGTAAAAACTTTCTCAGGGCTTGTAGGAGACAAGGTCATCTTGCTCCATAGAACACCTGGGACTTGCAAGCCAACTACCTGCTACAACTCATGCGTGGGTTTTAGCTAAAGAATTCACTTCGAAGCTTTGAGAGCCTGTTTTTGAAGCAGGTGAAACAGTTCAAGTAAGAGATGTGCGGCAAATTTTTCACACATTGACGACATGGATTAAGTTTCCAAGATCTTTCTGGAATAGTGGACTTAGTGTTGGACAAACTGTAAAATCCAGTTTAACACAACTTTTAACATTGATCTCACCTTCCGTGATATAGCTAGATCTCACTTTCTGAGACATCCTTTCCAAACTGCTACATAGGGTCATCTGCACTGACCCTGATTTCAGGTGTACAATTTTACCTGTGCATTGCATCAACTGTTCCCAGTATTGTATAGTCTGTTGACACTTTGGGTACCCTGACACTGTCTGGTAGATGAGATCTGTTGCATTAGAAGGCAACTCAACCATTGTCAGACCTTTGGAGATCAAGTTCTCATTTTGGATTCTTTTACCTCCAAAAGGTCAGTTTCAACATTTCAACCCTCCAGAGCATCTTCAGATCTCATCTCAATCATGCATCAACATCTTCAAAATGGTCAAACTTGAGCACAAGTGGGAAAGCATAGGTAGATAGTAGATACTAACCTTCATCAGCTCAATTGACAGTAGTAGGGGCACACGAGAGGTTGGGCTGGAGCAGTTCCAAATCAGCAGTCAGTGAGCCCAAGGAAAGGTCCATTACAGTCAGTGAGCTCCTGCTTGAAAATGCAAACCTTACACAACTTTTCAACAGGAAGAAGATCTTGCAAACCTGTAGCAGAATCTCCATTTGCTCACATATGTTTGACAATACATAATACTTTATGAAGCACTGTCCTGCATCTTCTGTAAGCATCTAGCTCCAGAACTCCCAAAGCTGCCAATCTTACATTTGAAAGTAAATGCAGGATCAAGATACACACAAATCCATTAGATAACAAGTTTGCTCAAAAGAACCAAGGTATGTGACAACATCACATCACACATGTGTTGGTTCACAGACCTGACAAATGACAACAAGCCAATAAAATGATATGCATGTACACAACCCAAGACCATTGCCAAAATTCTATTGTTGATTGGTAGTGGTTGGTTGGTAGGCTGGTTCCTTCCAGCTTCACAATTCCACTTTGAAAACCATCTGCATTATTGTAAACATCCCAATCTCATGGGTCATGAAAGTTTCAGAAACCTAGAGTCAGGCATGAGAATTTTTGTCTCACCCTATGTACAAAAAGAGAGAAAAAGGACCAACTGACCCCCAACTGGAATTCCAAAGTTCCAGGCATGATTGAACTCTATCTACAGCACTTGAAAAACATGCAAAAAGTTCTGCACTGTTTAACCTATTGCAAATTCCACTCTGGAGGGAAGGAACACATAGCAGCATACGAAGGACTTGAGCACTAACTTCCTGTTAAGAGGAAGAACCTCCCTTCTATTCAGTCGATTTAGTTATTATTCGTGAAGGTAGCCTTGATGACCCTTTATGTGAGAAAGATTTTCGAAGCTGAGGTTGGACTCGGCCTGCTGCAGTTGCTTGGTCAAATGAGAGTAGGCGTGCCATGTTTGCCTTTTTCACTTTGCCAGACTCCCCCACAAAGATCTGTGGTGGCCTTGGAGATTCATCATCTTCCCAATAAGCATCGTCCCCTTCAGCACTTGTCTCAACATAATCAACATCACCATCAGATCGCACACTTTCATCATCCACAGACCCCTCCATCTATGTCCCAAAAACAACATTGTTTGTCAGCCCTCACTAGATAACTCAAAATGCTGATTTCTCTTCCAAGAACCCAAGTCATTACACTGACATAACTAGTTTTCATATCATGCCAAAGAAGGAATTCAGTCCTGTTTCTAAGAGAAAGAACAGAATGAAGCAAGAAATTCTTGCATTCCAATGGCAGGGTTGTACAGATTTAAACAACAAGAGAAAAAAACAGAGTTTTTGTTGGAAAACTGTGGTCTTACAGCATCCCCAGCAGAGACTACTAATAGCAACCCACCTGGACCAATCAAACCATCTAGCCAATCAACAGCAGGTGTTACACTTTGCCGTGCCTTTTACCAGCATCAACAAACTGTGCAAAAATGCTGGGCTAAAATCATTTTGCTGACCCAAACCAGCATTTTTTTACTTTTCTTCATGCAATTTTAATTCGCAGGGTCACACACTGAACACTGGTAGAGTTGCTCTTAAACAACCATTGGACACAAGGTTCATCAGAAAACAGAGAGTGGGAGAGAAACCATACATCATCTTCCTCAACTGGCTCTGGCTCAGATCCACTGGACTGTCCTCCATCCTCAGTCTCTTCCTGCTCGTCTTCAATCTCCTCCTCACTGCCTGAAACCTCTACTTCCTCAACCAGCTGCAAGCGTAGAAAAGAAAAGGATGATTAGTCACAACCTCATGAGGAAGACAAAACAGCAGCAACAGAGGTTTTAAATCAAGGTTCTAGACATCAACTGACCTCTTTTTCTGACCCAGGGCCAACAGATGGAGTTGGTGATCCATGACAAAGGTGATCCGTATTCCCACTTCCTCTGAATGAACTAGAACCATTCTCATTCAGATCCTCTTGATCACTGGGCCATGCACCCAAACCACGGTTTCCAAACTGTAGATGCACAGGTTCTGCCCTACCAATGGACACTGGGCCATAAAGCAACATGTCCAACTCCTTGTCTGCAACTACATCAGCTGAAGGTTTTTTCTCCAATTGCATTGTTGAAAGTGGCCATGCCTTGGTCACTGTTCCATCTGTGTCCAGAAGAGCCATCAGGTTACGGGATGAGCCTTTGCGCTGTATAAACTGGAACATACCCTTGGATCCCAAAGCTGATGATGTGTACTGTTTCATGTACTCTTGGTGAACAACTTTCACAGTGTTTGTGGCCTGGTCAAGAAGTGCTTCTCCATCTGCACGTCGGCGAAGACAGCTGAAAACTGTGGCATGAATTGCTGCCACGCTCTTATCCACGTTGGTGTTGTTGACCTTGGGTACTAGATGCTTGTCAGCCCGCTTGCATAAGTAGTCCTGGATCATCCGGATATTGCGGAAATACTTCACATACTTGTTCTTTGCTGGGTCCAGAGTCATGTATTTGGCACGCACTGCAAATCTCTCCATGTGCTTGTCCTCATTTGCAATGTACACTAAAAATGGTATAATTGAAGGATGCTTCTTCATCAGCCCCATCTGCCAGCTCCAGCACCCTGATGTTAGTCAGACAGGCCTTTGAATTTTGAGACTGACTTGAGAAACCCATTTCACACCAATGGTGCATGATATGGTGGATCATCACACAGTACACACCTGCACTGATATGGTGGACCATCACACAGTACACTCCTGCACCCCTGAACATGCAATTTTATCCTTGGCTTACTCAGCTGAACTCCAAACAAAGATACTTTCTTAAGGCACCAAACTAACATAAACTCAAGATCATCTACATGCACTTTTACTACTCACCACAAAGTTGAGGCTGAGATGTACACCCTCTACCACAACTGACTCCTTTTTAGCCTCCCAAGCTGTGATCAAGCGGTCAAGGCTTTCCATAACCATTTCACTTTGTGCCTTAAAGCCTTGAATTGCCATGGTCTTTGCACCCACCAAAGAATCTGCTGCCACTTCAACTTTACAACTGCCACCCTCAGCTTTGAGACTATTCGTCTCTTCAAGATTAACAGTCTTCCCATTGTTGACGACTCTATGCCCATTATTTCCATTGCTGTGTTTAAGCTCTGAAGCTGATTGAACAAGACTTTTCCTGTCTAGAGATGCAGCAGGTGTTAGTGTACCATAAGACCCAGATGATGAAGATCGAATAGGAAGGCTGGCCTGCTTAGCCTCTTTCCTCTTAGACTTAGCCTGGGCCACAGCTTCCTGATCTAAAAACTCCCCTGCATGATATGTGGAAGCCCAAAGCAGTGGATTCTCCTCTTCACTTACAAAACCCCGCATCATATGCCGGACAGAGTCAGTGGAGACCACTGTAGTAACTCCAAGCCTGTGTGCCTGTGATTTGCACATCACTCTCAGTTTCAGTACACAAAGAAGGGACATGCAGCAGTGACAACACATATTCTCAACTGGTTGAGCAGCAAACTAAAGCAATGGTACAAATTTATTTCCCTGCAATGGCTGCAAGTTTTGAGCTTTGATTTGAGGAGTAGGCAGACAAGAGGAACAGACACATGGGTGTGGACAGGAGAATGAAGGAACTTACCAGCAATGAGGCGAGTGTGGATTTGCCGCAACCACTTGTACCACAGAGCAAAACTGTCACAGATTCCTTTCTCTCCCGTATTCTGCAAAATCGCAGAATCCCTTTAGACACATCACATAAGCCTCTTTATGGCCAGGAACAAAACTCAGCAGTCCTCCGAGTTTTTAGCAACAAGATTGATCATGATTGAACTAAAACCAGACAAGCAACCTTCGTCACAACCCAATTTCCTGAAATCAGCAGATCAAATTGCCCTTGCCAAGATTTTGATATTCTTTGCCTCTGAGGTTAATGTGACTTTTGAGGCTCAAGATAGTTAGGTCAAAGTTACAAAACTTTCCAGGTATAATTGGCATTGGACAAAGGCTGTAGCAACAGTTCAACAAATAGGTTTAAAAGCCATCAAAATTATTTCAGGAGCAAGTAACTGAAGGTCATGACAAAACAATATTCACCTGTGAAGTCAAAAAGCACATACCGACAGGCAACCATAAGGTCACTTCGTTGCTTCAGACCCAGATACCGGTACTGTGCCAGAGCATCACAGACAACATCAAGAAACTTCTCCCTGCTTATGATTGCAGTCGACCGCTTCTTCAGGGGCTTTGGGTGCACCTTGAAACCATGGGTATCATATAGCTTCTCTCTTTTTGGTACTTCTGTGGCAAGCGGGACCAGACCAATGGATTGGTCAAACTGACACTTTTGCTTCTTGGGTGGCAACTCATTGCGCACCAGTTCAAAAACATTGTCACTTATCTGCCACAATCCCAAAACCCCACAAACACATTCAATATGTGGTTGTTCACTTCATCAAAGAGCCAGTCCTATTCTCATCCTCTTCTTGCAGACATTCAATTGAGTATTCAACAACAATTACCTAGGGTCTGCAATACTAACAACCACAGTAAAAGATGGAATTGAAATCTAATTTCTCCATGGCAATTGTTGGGATAAGCATTTACTGTAAGCTAATTGTTGGAGAAATACATGTATGTGCTCACCTTGAAAGCATGTCGTGGTCTGCAACCCATAAACTGTAGGGTACTCTGGAGCATGGGTCGGGTATATCGATGGCTTGCCGCTTTACCACCTGCACCATTCTGCCCCAATTCCCCTTCTTCATCTTCAACCAAAATATACAAAAGCTTTTTCTCTTCCACCATTGTGTGACCCTGTTCTCGGAAAATTGTTCAAAAACAGATCATAAGCCGTCGTCTTAACTGCCAAACATCAAAACAACCCCATCACAAAACCAAATCAGCAGAAAATATGAACCAGAAGCCCCCAAAAAAAAAATCTCCAAGTGAGTGAGGTTATAAATCTCCAAGTGGGTGGTGAGGTTTTGGCCCAAAGTGAGAACCAAGCTCCCTTTTATGAGACCCACAATGCAGAAAAATCCAACAATTCAAAAATCAAATAGAACAAAACAACCAAAACCCCACTACCATCAATAGGTACCACCACACAAGGACCACTGAAACAAATTCAAACAAGACGCACATACACACACATGAGACTCTAGATTAATAACAACAAACAAAAACAAGGGCAGACAGAGAGAGAGAGGCAGGGAGGGAGGCACCTTATTGTATACATCGCTCCTGGGGACCCCCCAAGTCATGATTCTCATCATCATCACATACCACTCATCACACTTGGTACTCAATGCAAAAGGCCATGCAACACCCTAAAAGCCCTAAATCTCCACAACCCAATGCAGACCCAGAAAACCCATTCACTGTTGTTGTACAAACCCCCTCTTCAGTTCTCTAAAACCGCCCCCCTCCCACCCAACACCATTTTCTTCCAACTCCATAAATCCCAAACCCATGCATGCCAAGCAAGGAATCCTTTTCCCCCCCCACCCCAAAACCCAACCCAACAAAGACGACCCAAGAAATGAAAAATGGGAAACAAAAACACACACGAAAAGCTTTTGAACCCCACCCCACGAACGACAAAACTAGACACCAGAAAGAAAGTCGCGATTCTGATGTTCTACAAGAGGGAAGAAAAAAAAACAAAGAAACCGATCACCCCATAAAGATAAAAATTACAAACGAACAAACCATAAAAAAAAAACTGCAGTGATGATAATGATGATGATGATGATGATGAGCTTACACTTGCAATGTGGGTAAGGATCGAGATTGATGGGTAGTTGGGAAACGCGACAACAACAACAAGACGAGAGATATTTGTGCTGCGAAAATTCTGCGAGGGGGAGAGAGAGTGAAGAGGAAGTCTCCATGCGAAGTTGGTGAATATATCATGGCAGCGCAAATAGGAGAGACAGAAGATTCTCCATCTTCTGGGGCCCCTTTGCCTGCGGCCGATGGGGGTAGGACCCGACTGGTTTGGAGGGGGTAGAGTCCAACTGGTTTGGCTGCTTCTCTCTCTACTGTTTCCTGAACCTGCTTACGTGACTGCATAGGTAGTATCCATTTACATTCCTTACCTACTTCCTCATGCTATTTGCCCCCATTTTACTTAAGGCCACTTTAGACGAGGGTCTAAGGTCCAACAAAATGGAGCATTCCCTATTGGTCGAGAGTCATAAATTGAACCCAAGGCCTTTAAATGAGGATCCAAGATCAATTGAAGCCAAATTGAGGTGGTATCTACATGGCACCATTTTGGAGGGAAATTCAATTGGTCCCGACCAAAAAGTAGAGTAGAGCTTAAATGAAATCTCATGGTTTGGAGAACCAAGATGTAAGCTAGGGTCCAAGGTTGTCCCTTTCATTGTTTTTCATTATTTTTTCACTATTTTTCATTATTTTCATTGTTTTTCAAGGTTTGTTTTTAACTTGTTCTTGAAGTTGAAATTGTGCAAGAATGGAAGACATTTCATGTATGGAGGAGTACATTGTTAAGTGCACACCCACCAAGGTTGAAACACTCATTTTCACAAGTGGAAGGACATTTGGATTTACAAGAGGTCCCTAAACCGGCTCCTCTTCCCAAAAAGTGCGCAACAAAAAAGAAAGTGGTTATAGTTACAATGAAAGAGGAAGATGAGGAAGGTGAGAAGGCTAAGAAGGCTAGAAAAATTTGTGCAAATGGTGAGGTTTTACATATGATTGCACTATGAGGAGAAATGGAGCTTGAATTTACCAAAAATGCGAAGAAACAAGTTAAATTCCAACTTATTGAAGCCCTAGAATTTTTTTTTAGATCTGATTTTTGCTCTATTTTCATAATTAAAACTTGGGTGTAATGATAGATTTTTTGAAAGCAAAATAGGGGAAAAAAACAAAAAAAAAAATTCAGATTAGATTGGGCCTTTTAAAGGCCTGGCCTTAACCCTGAACCCCCCCATTAGAGGTCACCACTTTGGCCACAATGAAGTTTGAACCCACATCTCCTTGGGGGGAGGAGAGGAGCCAACCAAAAAGCCAGCTTTGTTTCAAGTGTTTTGATAGGTTTGCATTTTATTTCTTCATGTAATCAATTTTGATTGTTTTGTTTTAAAGATGATTTTCAGCCCATAAATCAAGCTTTTTTATCCCATTTTTTTTTTCTTTCAAGGGTGGATACATGGGTCAAATTGCACACCCAAATGTTGGCTATACTCCTTGGTTTTTCAAGGATTCCAAATACTTGCAAGCGGAAGTTCAATTCAATTTACAAATAATACAAAAATGACAAAATTACAAATGAGATTTCTGATAATGATCGTCATGAATGTCCTTTCTATGATGCATTGGATAGTTGGTGGCATCAAAGGTGGAAATGTGATGAAGCATGTGAATGATTTTGCAAATGAAATTGATGAAATTGTGGACAGTCTAGAATTTCAAACAGATCCTGATAGTGGTTTTTAGGATGATGTTAATAAGTAGCCCTTAGATAGACCAATCACTTTAGATGAGGTTACAAAACATAACAAGAGGCATAAGATCAATGTCCTTGAACATTTTCAACCATGGCTAAAAATAACACAACAATGTTACAACAATTTGTAGAAACCAATGTTTTACTCAAAAGTATGGATGTTTAAATTGGACGTCTCATAGATAAGCTATAGGTTACATAGCATATGAGCTTTGAATCATTCACCACAATTTGACCCAAAATCTAATGTATCCAAGAATGCAAGATTACCATCTTTTTTCAAATGAAATTCAAAAAAGTTTTCTGCTAAAAGTTCATGAGTTGCCATAGCCTCTATCAACATCTTCTTGAACCTTTCTTCTTTTGTTTTTTGTTTTCAATAGTTGTCACATCTTCATCTTCACCTTAATGTTTTATGTCTTCCCTGTCAATCCTATCATCATCCATTATCCTTGGATTTTGTAACCTCTTTATCTATTTGATTGCTTATTCAACCAATTTGAACAAATTAGCTCCTTTGATGTTGCCAAATGTTGAATTTGCTTCTACTTGTGCTTCTTTTTGAGCCTCCAAAACCTAGTCCATATCAAAGCCATCTAGATTGGCAATGCACATGTTATGCAAACATATGTAAACCATCACCAAGTCTAGCATGTGGCGCAATGGAATATGTATACTCTCTTGAATAAAATTCTAAACCTTCCTTTCAACATTCCAAAAGTTCTTTCAACTGACATCTTTGTACTTGATTGGATAAAATTCCAATGTGTTTTTTATCTTGGCAACCCATCTTTCTCACCTTTGAATGGAGAGTAGAACCATGGTCACATTGAATAAACAACATCTCTTATCAACTTGTAAGGTAAAAATTCGTTTTTCATCATTCAATTTCCTAACTCTGTTTTTTGGAAAAAAACCCAATAATGAATATTACATGCCACCCATAGTCATAATCCTAAAACTACACTTTGCATCTACAATTTCTTGAATCAATGTGGAGTAGAAACCTTCCAACAATAATATGATTTGGGATCTACCTTAGGTGCAATAATTGGAGCATGACTACCATCCATGGCACCTAGGATGTAAGAAATTCCATGTAAGTGTTTAAAACCAATGGTAATTTCTTTGATTTTGTTTCTAGTTGATTTAGGTATCACCAATGGTTTTAAGTGTTTTTTAACTATTACACAAAACTTTCTCACTATAATGGATGTTGTACTTTCTGCAATGCCATAGACCTTTCCACACATTTGTAATGAATTTTCATTACCTAATCTTGCAAAAGTCATTATTACTTTAGTTTCCATAGGGATGTTTTTTCTCATGTTTGTATTTTTTGTTCAAGACTTGGACTTACAACCCTAATCAAAGCACGAAATGTGTCAAAGTTTAACCATGTATGTTGTCAAAACATCTTCTCTAAAAAACTCCCAAAAAGCTAATTCTTCATATATCTACCTTCTCATACCTCCATATGCTTTGAACTTTTGGTGGCATGTCCACAAACTCTAAAAAAAACAACAATGCACTCATTATACTCCAATGTTGTGTAAGAGTTACTCGTTGCAATGAGACCACTTGTGCAATGACTTGATGGATGGCCATAGTATAAACTAGGACCGCCAATATCTTGTGCCTACGCTCATCCATTCTGAATTTGGAGTAGAAAGCACATAAAAAACAAAAAGAAAGCAACAAAAAATGGCCAAAAAAATGAAGAAAAAAAAGACAAAAGAAAAAAGGACAACATAATCCTTTCACATGTGAATCTTATTTTTTACTAACTCAATTTGAACCTTATGCCTTTACACACACTCATTGTACCTTACAAAAAAAATTTAAAATGTGAAGAAGGGTCCAATTTAAAGGTCCAATTTGCTTCAATTTGGTCCCTAGAATTTTGGACCATGGACCTTTGTCTAAAGTGCCCCTTAAGTAGTGCAAGGTGGAAGCATGAAATTAACAAGATAGGTTATCAAAGTGGAACCCTGCTAACTAAGTTGTGGTTCATCCACAACTAAGCTATACCCTAATGGGTTTCCAATGGATGTGAGCTAGTGAATTCTGGGTCACATAATCCATGTCCACCTATTTTAGAAGTTAATAACATTTATTTTTACTTTATTTGGTGGGACTGAACTCACAAATCAATTAATTGATGGACAATAATTATTATTATTTATTGACCAACTTCTTCTTCTATTTGGTATAGGTATCAAAAAACAAATTTTGTTGGAAAAATATCATTCATTGTGGGTGCAATTGTTGGGGGAAAAATCAATTGTTGCAAGCCAATGCATTCAACTCAAATGTTTCTTGCATCAACTTTATGTCTCATTGGAAGTGACATTGTTCAACTCCTATCATTTATTCATAATTTTTATGTTTTTAAACTTTTTTTTTTTTTTATAGTCATTGTAACCAAAAGGGTCAACTTAGTATCATCCCATTAGCCATAACCATGGGTACCCACAGAGGTGATCGCTTTCGTAAACCTTTGTTTGTTTTAGTCCATCTTCAAGCTTTTCACTCTATCAAAACTCAATTCCTTTCATGTTTATTCTTTACCATTGCTAATGATAATCACATTAAAGATTTTCTTTCAATGTTCATAGCATTTGAGTTCTTAATTTTATAGACATGGTCAATGTTTAATTTCCTTGGGCAATCATATGGTCAATGTTTCAACAAGGTGTCAACATTTATTTTTTCAAACATGTCTTTGTAATTTTATATTGAAAAGGGGATTTCATGTTGACGTGACTTAACATGTAGTGTGGGAAAAACATAAATCAAGAATGCATCTTCTTTTTTTGCAACATGCATGAAAGCCTTATTTTCACGGACAATTACTTTAAACACTTGGATTTTCATGTACCACCAAGGTCCTTATGCTTGAACTTTTTGTTTACATCCATGCTCATGCTTGTCTTTGAATGCATAATGTACATCATCATGAATTTTGCTAAACATGCTAGTGCTAAAAGCTTCATATATCTGGGGCCTTGTGTTGTGGTGTTTTGAAATGAAAATTCCTAGTATGCTAATCCACTCATGGATTATACAAAACAAGCCAAGATAATAAAATGATGATAAGGTTTTTCAGGTATGAAATTACATTGAAAACAACTTTGTTAGTGTGCACTGCAAAGTTATCTCCAATGCCTTAGTTTTGTGTGTTACAAGTTTGGAAGAACAACTTCAACCATCAATGATTTCAACTCATACTATTGTGTTCTTCTTCACCACACCAACTCCTTTTCAATGAAACATGTAATGGACTAGATTCAAGAAATGTTTGGGTTTCCATTACCACAAGTTATTGCATTTGATAATGTATAAAAAAAATGTCATTAAATCTAAAGATAAATTGGGACCATTTTCATCACATTACACATCAAGGTCCAACCTTAAGGTCCTTATTAAAACTAGACATCTCTGTTTTTTCATTTTTCATGTAATGGGTTGGTAACAAAAAGGACACATATTATATGTTCATCACTAAAAGAAATCTTGTCATATGCAACCCATCATTTTGCAATTGGACGTAACTAGTTGTCATTGCAATTATATTGGTCATGCTTTTAACTACAAAATTTACATCATATATTATATGGGCTATATGGTTTATTGTGCAACTAACATGCAACTAATACTATACAAAATGAACACATGTCACAAAGAGAATGGCCTAAGGTAATACATACTTAAATTAGTGTACTTAATATTGTATATTATTTATGATATCAAAGCCTACATTAAGAAACCTTATAACCTAGGCAAATATAACAAAAATATTATGTATATGTATATATAATGCACTACCATAGCCTAGGTTAGTAAGTAATTATTATAAGTAGTTTAAGTTAGTATAGGTTATTTAGACCTATGTTAATACCTCACCTCGCTTAATAGAAAATAGTTATGTACAAAATATAAGTTAGCATAGGCTAAGTCACATAATTAATTAACCTAAATTAGTATTATAGTTAACCTAGCTATTCTACCTAAATTACTAGCTATATATGCTACTATACCTAGGCTTACATTAGCTAGTTTAGCTTATCGTAAGGTACTTAATTAGAGCAATTAATTCCCCTAGGCTAAGGTAGGTTAATTACTTAGTTAATTGGCCACTACCCTAAGCTATGCAATTAAATATAATAATAATAATGAATATTTATATATTTAAAAATATAATTTATAATAATTAATTATCAATTATACTTTATTATAATAGTAAATTATTGTGTAAAAAATAACAATGTAATATGGTAATATATTATTTATATAATATAATATTAATTATTCCAATACATATTAGTCATATAGCTATAATTTAAATGATATAAATATAATATGGTATATTAAACATTTATTAAATATATTACTAAATTATTAAATAATTATTATAATCATATTAGTATTATTACCTATAATAGTTAATATAGCTTGTAAGTTATAAACTAAGTTAAGTCTGTGTCCCTAATTCATTAGGATTTTCATTAACCATTTACGTGAAATTGTCGTTAATTCATTAAATTGGAAATTTAGTGAATTCATCAAATTGCTTGATGATCAATGACAAGTTGGTATGGACAAGCGAATTCACTAAGGAGTAATCAAATTAAAAATTGCCACATGGCATTTATTATTTAAATTGAATTATTTTTTGAACTTTTAAATATTTTATTTAATATTAATTCGAAAATTTCAATTTATATTCTTAATAAAAATGTTATTTATATACATACGGTCAACATATGATGTTGACTATTTGGTCAAAAACACTATTGACCACATGAAAGTTTTTTACCAAAGATTTGAATGTTGGCTTTCAAGGTAATAACCCATTGCCTTTGCCATCCAAATGAAAAACTTTAAACTTCAATCTAAAAGGAATTTCCAAGATGTACACATGTTAAATATTTTTAAGAAATGTTTTTTTTAACTTGACTAAAAATGCATTTGAATATTATATTTAATACATTTCAACATTGATGTCTTGAATTCTTTTTCTTTTTTTTAACATTATAATCTTTCTCATATTTTGTCCACATGAAAACTTTAAACTTCATTCTATAAACTTTTTCCAAAACCTATACATGTTTAACATTGTTAAAGAAAAAAATAACTACCTAATTTGACTGAAAATACATATTTTTTAAAGATTTTTTTTCAAATAACATAATTTTTGAATAAGTCTATTTTTTTAATTTTTGATTTTTTCCCCAAATATTTGATTTTTGATAATGATATATAATATAATATTACATCTCCCCACATTTTAAACATATATTTAATCAATAAAAATTTAATAATTTCTATTAAATTAATTATAATTATTTAATAATTGACTTAAATGTGTAATATTTAAGTTATTAAACATATAATATTATTAAAATATTTTTTAAATTTTATATAAAATATTAACATTATATGTAAAATTCTAAATTATTAGTTTATACAAATATAATATTTCTAGTTTTGTAAATTTTATTGAAGTTTATTTTGAAGAATATTTTCATCTAATTTTTGGAAAAGTATTTTCATTCATAAAAATAAATTTAATACAAACTATAACGTGCTTTTAAAGTTTTATGACTACCAAAACTCTAAATAAATTAATAAATATTTACATTCAATAAATATTATATTTCTATTAATTTATAGACAATTTGAATAATTAAAAAATGAACCTTAATGAATTAGGTGTAAATGACTTCACCCATTGTGTAATTGCACTAAACAAAAACATTAATTAGTGAACCCATTTCACTTTTAAGGCTTCTTAATGAACTAGATTTATGGTTTCTAGAAGTGGTATAACATATATGTCACAAGCACGAAAACAACCAAATCTACCAAAATGTTTTAACCAAAATGAGAATAAAAGCATGTTTCTTTCCAAATTTAGATCATGAAACAAAACAAAACAAACAAAAACAAAACACGACACATGCGAAACAAAAATCCAACAAGATTTTATTATTAAAAAAAAACAAAAACAAAACGAAACAAAGTTATGACAAAAAAACGTACCCAAAACTTGTGTTGAACATATTAAAAATAATGAGGATTCCTAACTTTATTTATACCCATTGGGCACTTAACTCAATAAACCTTCAACCCACATGTGGCCCATATTCACCCATGTATCTTTATGTGTGGCCCATGTGTACCCATGTGTGGCCTATGTCCATCCATGTGTGAATTATGAGTGAATTAAAATTCAATTAAAAATGAACTAAAAACTAATTAAAAATGAATTAAAAGTTAACTAAAAGTGAATTAGGACTTAATTAAAAGTGAACTAAGAATTAATTAAAAATGAACTAAAACTTAATTAAAATGAACTAATAATTAACTAGAAAATGAACTAAAATTTAACTGGAAGTGAATTGAAACTAAACTAAGAATTAGGTATAAGTTCATTACAAATTATGAATGAACATTCAAATGAATGAATTCCATAACATTGGCATCCATGACAATATATATTAGGTGATAGTTGCAACTTAGTTGCAATTAAGTTAGTTATGCTTACAATTAAACTGTTTATCCCATATCCTTTGTCATATTTTCCACTTTTCGAAACTATATAAGTGCATAAAAAATAATTCAAAAGAAGTGTCATTGGGGATGAACCAATAAAAAGAAATTTAACCTAGTAAAGGCTAAACCCAAAATTTAAAAAGGTTATCCTAAACTTGCATAGTTAGCTTAAGCTAACTTATTTACCTACATACCTATTTAGATGCCATGTGTCAACATCCTAAAAAACCTAAATTGGATTATCCAAATTTAATTAATTAATTAATTACATTAAATATCAAAATGTTTTTAAATGACACATGTCACCAAATAATTGGCATTCAAAATGCACACATGTCATAAAATTAAACATTTTCATTGAATTGCACACATACATCACAAATTTATAGGCTTCATAGGTTCATTTTAAATATGTGCAAAATTTGTTATTTCATGGGTTTGTATCATTTACACACAAATGTCATGCATTATTTAAACATGGAAGTTGTGTGCACAACTTTTGTGTGTAAACAATACAAATAAGCACACAACATTCATGTTTAAACAATACGAACAAGCATATGACATTTGTGTTTAAACAATGCACATGACATCAATGTTCAAATAATATAAATAGATGAATGACATCCATGTCTATTTCATAGAAACTTATGAAAAATAAATTTCTCGTGACTATTATTGCCAAATCATGACCCATGAAATTTGTGATCTAGTTGCATATGTAATTTGTTGTAGGAATACATATTGATGAAAATGTATATACATACCATATCTACGTGTCAAGTACCATATGTCGCATGCAACTACAAGTCAACTACAACTTGTCTTACACAATTGTGCCAAATGTAGTTGCATGTGGTGTGTGCAATTGGAATTTAGTTGAAAAAATTAGTTGCAAAACTAGGATTTTTTTTCTAATGATCATGTTTTATGAACATTCACAAGCAACATGACTTCGTTTTTCACAACATAAGTAGAAATTATTTGCACATTGTCGAAGTTCTTTTATTTTTTGAAAGGTTTGAATCATATTTCATCGATTTGCATGGGATCATCCTTTGGTGAAATTGCGAAAGGTTGGGGTGGCACAAAGTGCAAAAGTCTTTTGTGTTGGTGATGGTTCCCAACATATTTCTTGTCAACGTTCAAAAATTTGTTATCACATCAAACAACTTGTGCAATGGCTTGACTTAATGTTGAAGGGTTTGGCATCATGAACACTAAGTCCTTCATGTCACTATGTAACCCAAGTTGAAATTGATTCATGAGTACAATTTTGTCCCATGGAATGTCACAATAAAACTATTTGAATTTTAATGGATAAATTGTGGGCTAATGTGATCCTTGGCGAAAAGATTGCAACTTGTTGATGGGTGTGTGTTTTTTGTTTGAATCTCTAAAAGTGGCATTGAAGTCTTCAAAACATGTTTCAAAATCATTGAGTAAAGGTGACCAACATTTCAACAAATATGTAAACCAAGAAAGGGTTGTGTTTAATAATAAAATGTCAATAAATCCAACTTGGGCTAAGCCATTTAGGTATCAATGAGGATGAAGTTGGATAACTAAATGCACTTGGTTGACAAAATTCAAAACTTTGAATAATGTGTCCTATCAAATTTGTCATGTAAGTTGATTCATAATTCCTTTGTTTGGATTTGTGTTATGAAAACACACATGAATGATGTCAAAACTTGGTTAGTTTTGAAAATGAACAATAAATTCACAAAGTGTTTTATTATCATGTTGCAAATTCCTAATGACAACAATGATTTCTTCCATGGATGCACCACCTCTTCTCTTAATGTATGTATGGTTTTCAAACAAGAAGGATAACAAGAGTAATAGAAATAGTTTTGATAGGAATTTGTTCAAACTATCACATGCATGAAAACTACCAAAAGACATAGATTTTTGAAAGACATGGACAAAAGCATAATGAAAAGATATGCCTTTTTACATCTAAACATAAAATATGAAACCAAAGATAGGAACACAAAATGTGCAAGATGTAAGTTTAGATAGAACTTTATTATGGAAACATGAAAAGAACATAATATAGCTATTGTGTAAAATCATAGCCAAAATTGGTGTCAAACAAATTAAAAATAACATGAAGAGAACTATCTTCATTTATACATAATTAGGAACTTAGCTCAAGGAAAAATATTACAAAATATTTTACATTACCTCAAGATGTTTCAAAATATCTCAAACAATTTCAAACAATTTTCTTGGGCAAGTTTTAATTCCATAATGAATGTATAATGGATGAAAGAATGAAAGGTGAACATTCATGGATGAACTCCATTCATGATAATGTTGGCGATGATGTTGGTAGTGATTAATGTTGGGTGGTTTTCATTTTTTTGATGAAAACCTTTAAGGTTTTAAACCTAATTCTTGGAATGAAAACCAATGTTTATCGCATAAGGTGATAACCTTTTTTAAAACTAGCCCACTTTAGTGAAAATCAACTTTTTGAAAACCTTAAAAGGTATCTTACACACCCTTTGTGATAACCTTTTAAGGTATTAAAACAAATGGGCATTAATTTTTTGGGTGTTTAGTTAGGTTTAGGTTTTAGGTAGATTTTAGTTTAGGTTTAAGTAGTTCATGACATTTTTTAATGGCTCTTCAATGACAAGTTGAAAAGAGTGGGAACTTCATAAAGAAACTTCTTGCTTTTTTACAAAAGCGGGGCCCAAGTTGTAGCTTGGCCCTACCTTTTTTTCCCCTATGCTTCATGTTCTTATCTTTTGTTACTCCTTGTGCATTGTCACTCATGTGTTTCACTTTTCCCTTGCTTCTGTGCTTTGTTACTCCCCTACTTCATTTCTCTTACGTGCTTTGTTGTTATATGTTTTAATGTTGTAAGCTTCACTCCTTCTCCATGTTTCGTTACTCCCATGTTTCATTATTCCATGTTTTGTTGCTTTATGCTTCATTATTCCCATGCTTCATTGCTCCTTCATGCTTCCTTGTTCCTCTCATGTTTCGTTACTCCAGTGTTTCATTACTCCCATGTTTCATCGCTTCTCCCATGTTTCGCCACTCTTGTGGTTTGTTGTTCCCATGCTTACTGTTGTTTATTGTTTCACTACTCATGTGCGACACTGCTTTTGTGTTTTGCAACTCTCGTGTTTTACTACTTGTTACTTTGTTGCTCCTATGTGATGTTACTCTCATGTTTCACTATTCCCGTGTTTCATCACTCTTCTATGCTTTAGGTATTTTTTTGCTCCTTGTTGCTTCATTGTGCCCTTGTGTTTTGCCACTCTTGTGCTTCACTGCTCATGTGTTTTGCTACTCATTGTGTTTTGCTATTCATTGTGTTCTATTATTCCCTTTCCCATATTGGTATTACCCCCTTTGTTTTTTTGAGTTTTTGGAACTTGGCACAAGGGGTTTGGGGTGTTAAAGCTTCAACAAATATTTTTTCAAACCTGGAACTTGGTGCAAAGGGTTGGAGTATTGGAGCTTTAATGTTGTAGCTTTGGAGGAAGCTTGGAAACAAAAAGTTCCAATTTAGTTCAAGTAACAAAAAAATTTCCCCCTTTTTTTTCAATTTTTTTAAATTGGTTTTCTTTCCATACTCATTTTTGTATTTTTATTTTACTTTTATTTTTCTTTTTTTTAACGTTTTTTTCTTTTAACATTATCTATTTTGGTTTTTTGCAAGGATTTTTGGAAAAAGCTTTGGAATTTTTTTTTTGTTTTTTGTTTTGCCATGATTAAAAATGAGCTCTTTTATAATTACTTGTAAATTCTTAAGTGTAAATTATTCTGGATGTTTGTAAATGTTTAGGTGATTTTTAGGTCAAAATTTAAATCTCAAAAATCTTGAAATGTTTAACCTGTTTTATGATTCACAAACATTTTTGTTTCATATTCTCCATTATAATCACACCATTTGAAATAATATTGCAAAATGAAATATTCAAGGACAAGTGAAAATGAAACAACAATTGAAAATTAATTTTGTGATATTTTCCCTAATCAAGTTTTATGGAAAAGGTACCTTGGATTAAAACCATGGAAAAAAAAATGAGTTTGCAAACACAATCCACTGCCATTGATAGTGAAGGACAAAAAATTTAAATAAATGTACAAAAATTGCATGTCCAAAGAGGAAAAATGGAAAATTCATGATAAGAATGCATTATGTTGGTCATTTTATGTTGTAAACAACAAAAACACTATTGATGGAAGAAAACCTTAAATCATGTGTTGTATGATTTGATATGTTAATTTTGTCCTTTTAAATCCAAGAACAAAATAAATGAAAATAATTATAACATTTTATTAAAAATGGTTTAACAACTCTAAAAAAACATGGGGATGTGGAGCATGTTGTGCCTACAAATGTTTTTTGAAAAAGAAGTAAACTCTCCATTAAGAAATGTATTGGAAAGACAACCTACAAAAAAAAGGGCCCAATGTGTTTAATTTTGAAATATCAAAGTTTTTTTGTGCAAAAGATCCTTTTAAAAAAGATGTACAACAAATTTTTTTTTGCAAGACCTTACGCTTGTATCATCACTTACAACATGTGGTAGATTGTGAAATTGAATCTATGGATCACAAATCTTATGAAATTTGCAATTTGAATATGTTTGAAATGATTGTCAACACAAGTGAACTAATCAAAAAATTGGTCAATAGAGAGCTCTTAATTTTTAAGAGATTTCAAGTGGATCCTAAGGAGATCAAATGCCCTCTCTAATGGTGGTAGAAGCATGAGTGCATGTCCCACACTATTGATTTTTTTGCTTGACAAATATTAGGAATTGTTGGATCACAAATAGAAACAAAAGTGATTTTTTCTTTAGCTAGCATATTCACCAACGTTAAAATATGTTGTTTATAATCTAAAAACTTGGAAAATTTAATTTTTGTTACCAAAAATTGGCTTAATGATGCAAGAATTGGTTGCAAAAATCCTAATGGTTTAGTAAAGTTTATTGAAATGGATGAACAATCAAAAGAAAAGTTAGAAGAATTTGAACGTGAATTTAAACAAGATGAAATTTAAAATCAAAATTTTGATTTTTTGTCAATTTTTTGATGTTTTGAAAGTAATTTTGACTTTGATTTTTTAAAAAATTAATTGAATTCTCACTTTCAATTAAAAATTAAAAAAACTTTTTTAGATTTTTTTAAAAATTTGAATTTAGCTTTTGGGAACCATTGCTAAAAATTGAAGGTTGTAATTTTTATGAAACTCGATAAGACTAAAAACCAATGGGATTTTTTTTTCAAAATTTTGAAATCCTTAAAGGTTATCTAAATCTTTTTTTTAATAAAAACCCTTAAGGTTTTTAAAAACGGTTGTGGGAATCAAAACTGAAAACTGCCCGACATTGGTAGTGATGTTGGCGATGATGTTGAAAGTGATGCTAATAATAATGTTAAAGGTGTCATATAAGACACATGTCTTCAATAATCTTTTCCATTGTTTTATGAATTTGATTTTAACTACCCATCTTTTAGTCACAAGGCTTATTTAATGTGTTTGCACTCATCTCATTGATCTTTTGGGCATCCATTTCTTACAATGTTCACATGATAGTGAACACATTACAACCATGATACCATTTGTTATCCCTTCGCAATGGATGCAAAGGAAATTGGTTTTCATGTGGTTTGAGAACAATTACATGTTCTTCTTTCTTCTTCACTTCATATGTCCAAATGTCGTGTCAACATTGTCCTCTCCAAGGATGGGATTCAAACCCTTGTAGACATTGTTATTGTTAATCCCCATGTGCAGATCTTTTCGCTTGTGCATCTTCCATGCATGGTTTTACAACATCAAAGGCAACCAAACAAAGGAACAAAGTTGTTTAGATTGTCACCCAAGAGATTATTTCCTTCCCTTCATAATAGAAATCTTCAACTATTGACATAAGTAAGTTAACAATTCTTTATAACTTTGTGCTAGTAATGTGTGGGGGATGAAAGGCCATGAAGGTACCCCACTCTCAATCCTAACCACTAACCTTTGGCAAAAGGTTTCAATTACACTCCAAAAGATGTAAGCCTTCACAATCTTCAATTGGGCTATAATTATTGGGTTGGTTACTTTTAGGTTCCCATTGCTTATGGACCTTTCACCAATGATTACCACCTCAAGCATTTTATTTGTGGTTGGTAGGTGAAGGATGTCTACTATTTTTGTTCTTAAACATGGTAGCTCGACAAATTTTGCCTATTCTTGATAATGAACCATGACAAATCTTGCCTTACTACATAGAGAGCCATGACATTTTTCTTAAACATCTAAAAAAATGTTTCCCTCCTTCCTTTCACTCTCTTCCTTTGTTTCCTTCTTTCTATTTTCTCCTTTCCTTTCATTTCCCCCTTTTTCCTTGGAATTAAATCTTGCAAATTGATAGCAAATAAGAACATATATATATTTATTAAGATAAAAACATGAATTTTATTAATGGAAAAATAATATTTATTATTGATCAACCTCTTTTTCTTCTTACTTTCAATTTGTGACTAGTGTGGCCTATGCCATTGGCCCAAGTGTGAACTTGTTGTCCAACTTATTTTTCCTTCTGGAACCAATTTTTGTAATTTAACTAAATTATCTCCAACACAATAGGTCTTAAAATTTACAAATTCATACTTCATAAAATAATCTTCATTGAACATCTTCTAACAATATTATATGTGTACTCCAATGTCCCTAAATATTAGTTTTTAAATTATTGAATTTGCTACGACAAATTTCTTCAATCTTCAATAACTCTTTCACCATAGTTGTAAACATTAGGAAACCACCTCGGTGCACCCTTTCTCATTGACGGTTTTCCAACTATACCAAAAGCATGGTGGGCTATGTTGTGGTTTTGGAGATCTCAACATGACAAACGAAATATGTTTTTTTAATACATAGAAATGTAGCATACGTTGTTGACCCAAGTGTGAACTTGTTTTCTTTTTCCAAAACCAAAATTTGTAATTAAGTTGAATTTACAATTACTCATAATTCAATATCTCCCTCACCTTCCATCTAAAAATCGTGAAACCACCTCTATAAAATCCTATTCATTAAACAACTTCTAAGAATATCAAAAATCACATCCCAATTTCCCTAAAGAAAATTTGGTTTTGGATTTTATTGAATTTTTAATGAAAGATAATTCAATAATTCTTGTACCATAGGTCAAAACATTATGAAACCACCTCGCCTACTCATCCAAGTCTTTCCAATAGTACCAAGAATTAGGTGAGAGGCAAAGCAACTTGGGTCACCAACAAAACAAACAAATTACCTTCTTTAATAGACCGATAGATATCAACAAGGTCAAAAAATTGACTCTTCTATGTCATAAAAATTGGAAAAAAATAAAAAAGGTGGAACATACCATTGTTGGGCAGGTATGGTGTTTTTGAGAGACCAGCTCATATAGGTATCAAAGAATGGATATTTTGTTCCCTTTTGGTATCAAAGAATTTCAAGAGAAAATAAGAACATATACCTATAAGGAGAAAACACATGAAAACTGAATAATAATTACTATTGACCAAGTTGTTGATCTTCTTCTTGCTTTCAAATGTGATGTCAATAAGGCAAGAAATTGATGTTTCTATAACATTGGAAAGAAAGGTGAAATGAACCTATGAGGAGAAAATAAGGCAAGAAATTGATGCTTCTATAACATTGGAAAGAAAGGTGAAATGAAACTATGAGGAGAAAACATGATTTTGTCGACAATAATAATAATTATTTGACCAACTTTTTTTTTCTTCTTCTTCTTTCCTTCAATTATGATGTTAATAAGTTAAGAATTGAGATCCTTGGTTCACTCAAGTTGGAAGAAAAGGGAACATTACCTTTGAGGAGAAAACACATGAAACTCTTTATGTACAAATAGTATTGTTGACCAACTTGTTCTTATTCCCTTCACTTTTGATGTCAATAACAGTTCGTGTCCATTTGTCAGTCCAATTGAAAATATCTAGGGGAACAAACCAATGAGGAGAAAACACCTGATTTTTTTTTAAGAACCCTAATATTTTTTAGCCAGCAACATCTTCTGTTGCCTTCCTTGAAAAGTAGTCAAAATTATTCTGAAAATGAATGTGCAACTGTGTTAGAGCATCTCCAGGGGTGCTCAGTATGTCACCCTGCACAGTAAAATTGGATGAAGAAAAGTCAAAACATGCCGGTTTGGATCAGGAAAACGGTTTTTGCTCTGCATAATTGTACGCTTTGCCGTGGCCGGTAAAAGGCGAACCAACCAACCAACCAATGCTGTGCAGCTGCACAAAAGAATGTAATAAATATGATCTGACTGCTGCTCAGTGTTTTTGATTGGTCCATCATAATGATTCGACCTTGTGGTTTGCTATAGTAGTCCAACCCCACCTATTTGCTGTCCCAGTTTCAGTTTTATAGGTGGGGTTGCAAAAAAGCAAATAACTAAACTTGGATGTGAAAAATATTTTTGCAGGGTCACATACTGAGCACCGCTGGAGATGCTCTAAGAAGACTATCATATGTGGATTGTCAACGTATATTCTCTTTTTTTTTTTCACATAGGGAACTAAATGCGTAAGTTGTCATTTGAAAATATTTGAACACGAAAGAATGTGGGAAAGCCAATTGGAAAGTGTTGCATTCCCATAATTCTTTCAACAAGACTTTGGGCAAAAAAAGTTATTGTATACTTATAAATACATCCAAATGGCCATCGATGAGTTGATTTCATGTGTTTTCCCGAAAAAAAATCCCAAATGTAGTATTTAAAGGATTGAAAAAGTAGGCTTAAGTCAATATATAAAGTACATAATAAGAGAATCACAATCAAACTTGTATCTCAAATTATTCATGGTTAGATCGTGATTTCCTTGATATATTTGACCCGGTTTCATGTTTATGGGTGGAGAAAATGCAATAATTATTATTTTATTTTGGATGAGATGAATACATATAGAGGCCCAAATAGGGGGGTTGTGGGTGGAGCAGCTCTGACAATTCACTTTCATTCCCTAGCTTTTTAGGATCCTTAGAGTTATGCCCATCAAGAGTCACCCATTTGAGCCTCCACCAATATTTGAGCATATCCAAATTGAACTCACTTTTCACACACATTACTTCATTTAACAAACCCTCCTCATAAACCAGTGAGTACTTGTTGTCCTTTTAACCCACATTTCATTGAAGAATCCCCCTAAAAACTTGTTTAAGCCAGAATTAGCTTTACAATTCTAATTAAAAATCTCCAAAACTTTGTTAACATACATTTAGGTTCATTTTGTATGTTGGTTTCTCCAACTTCATTTTCTGATTTTTCATTTATTTTGTTTTTTTGCCAGGAAAAAAATGGATTGCTACATCACAACCCTCCCAAACTGTCAGGTCCTAAGTTGGTTAAATATTTGCATGGATGTTTGGACCAAGTTGGCGGATCTACATCCACTTGGGATGTGGATGTGGACAAGTGGATGTTTGGAAGGGCTTATGATATTTTTATTGCTATGTTTGAAAATACTTAATTCTTAGTTCATACCCTTGTTTATAATTTCCAAATCCTTCAATTTCTTCATCTAATATGGGGTTCTTGACATTTATTTGGCGCAATTCAAGCTTTGATTTTTCATGTCATATGTTCATTTTATCTTTCAAGTTAAAATTGGATATCTATAAATTCTTGATCCCTTCAAAATGGATTAGGTTTTCAAAATCTCCTTCAATTCCTAAATCGTAATTTTGTTTTCTTAAGGCTATTTCAATTTGACTTGCCTGATTTTGAATATCATGTCACATTTCTTCTCCGCATCAAGTATAAATTATGTAAGGCTTTTCCACACCTATAAGTTGTTTCGAACTTTGATTTCCTCTTTCCTTCTCATTTCATTCAATTCAAAACTCAAACAATTGTGTTTCATGAAAGACCTCATGATCTTGGAAACAAGGGGGGTGGAACGAGTTTCCAATGCAATTCGCTTGAGGAGAATACAAATATGCAAAATACATATTTTGGTCCAATTTGCATCTCGAGACCTACAAACACAAAGTGAACATTTTTCCTAAAGTATTAGGAAAATGGGTTTAGGATTTAGGGTGCACCTTTGCAACTTTGGTCCTCATTGCATTCTCAATAGAAGTCATCAACTTTTCTTCTTTTGTTCATCTTTTGGATAATGTTTGTTGCACAACAACATGCAACTTAAATGGCTAGCGTTTCTACAAGTAGGATTAGCCTTCAATTTTGACCATGTTATGTGAACCCAAGGTTCAAGGTAAATTCGAAATCTTAATGGGGGCCATTAAGCTAGTATTAGGATTGAATACCCTTCAATACTATAAATTATGTTTGTGTGTGGTATGTTTAAAAGGGAATATTGTATATATAAATGCCCTTTAATGGGTTTTAATAACATTTTGTGGAGTTCAAGGTATCATTTGGTTTTCATTTTGCAATCAAAGAGGTTCCCTAACTTTTAGGTTAAAGTTGTGTTTGCACCTTCCTATTGTTGCAATTTAAATCACCAAACCTTTATTATGTCTTGTATGGGAAACTATGGTTGCAAAATCATAACTACGATGAGCACTAATGAAACAATGGGTGTGTCACACTGTGGTGGCCTTGCCATTTACATTTAAAAAGTATCTCAAAGCAAAAGAAGAATTATGAAAACTCACATATTCCACCATGCAAAAATATAATCTTCCAAAAAATCCTCTAAAAGAAACCAAAATAAATCCTTCAAGAGAATATAACTCTATAACTAATCTCAAATTTCAACACAAGCCAACATATCATCTTTCAAAAATCCTCATATAAAAATAGACCTATTATTTATTACCTAGGGGCCAAAATCCTTAAGCTACTATACTCTATAATGAATCTAAACACAATATCCTAATTGCCTTGGTAGGCAAGGCTAATAAACTTGCAAGAAAGATTACAACAAGTTTGACATTCTACTTTTCATCACAATATTATGTTGATATCAATTGAGCTGTTAAAAACACTTGTAAGCTTTTTTCAATTCGTGCTTCAAACCCGGGGCTTGTTCTTTCAGTTTTGTGAGGTAACATCAATTGGTGAGAAACCCCATGAAGCAACACTTGAACATGGAAAAAGCAACACTTGAGTATCCAACTAAAACTCAACTCTAGTATTTTGATATCACAATTTTCCCCCTTACTTATTATCAATAAGATATTATACAGTGCCCAAGTTTTCACAGCATTACCTTCCCACACTTGAAAACAAAGTTGAGCACAAACATAAACTTTCCAATGTGAAATGTTCTCCAGCACCTACAAACTCAAATTTAAGCTTTTAAATAATTTCAGCGGACTGTTTCTGGGACAAACTACCATTTATTACTACGCAATCAAATGATCAGGAAGAAGGAAATTGGTATCTACCTCAGTTGGTAAATGACACAAGCCTTGCTGTTGCACAATATCCTCTAGGCACTGGCAGTATCCGTAATCACCAGATGGATATAGCATGCTGTTTGTATTAATTGTGCCAAAATACAAGTCCCTGTGAATCAAATCAGTATGTAGTCTACAGATGGAAGAGATATCCATCCAAAAATTTGAAAAATCGGTGGATCAGATTTTACAGATTAAAATGGATACCAGGTGTACCAGTCACCCAGCTCCACCCAGCAGCTGTTACCAACTTCATTTCCTCTCCTGTCAAGACAGTGCAATGGCTGGTTTACTCCTTAGATAATTAACAGAAGATTTGTCTCATACTTCACTCCAAAAACCTCATTTTCAACTCACTGTGTCTTGGGATTCTGGGCCAACTGGGTTAATAGAGAAGAGTCCTTCATGGTTCCTCATGTAAATAAATTATGATGCGCATCTTGTACTGACTTCATCCCCAGTATAATGAGCTGAAGAAGCTTCATAATCCTGAGCATAGACCGCTGCACTGTTCCCCCTCTGCAAATTGGCTCCCTGCATCTCTATATTCAAATCAGGTTTTAGATTTGAATACTGGTATAAGTGCAGGAAAGAAGCCAGACAAACAGATGACATTTTGCGAAGTTTTGGACTCATTCCCAATTGCAGAAAGTTGCATACTCCAAGAGAAAGTGACTTTAGGAATTGAATGAAGCTGTGGTGATTTCTTCTCACTTTGAATCCAATGCAGGTGCCAGGCAGCCCTGCAAAGTCACCCACTTGAAAGTTTCAGCCACCGTACTTTTGCAATGTCCCTCAGAAACAAGAATATGGAAACGAGAGCTATGAATGTGATATGTGATCATGGCCTCAATCCAATGTCCAGAAACTGTTTAAAAATCAACATAATTCCAGCCAAAAATACTCCCCTCTTTCTCCATGCAGATTCTGAAATGACTTTAATGGTCAGTAATAAAATCTATTGAAAGACTCAGCAGTAAGCCTGGATAGAATTAATATCTTTTCCTTTCTGTGAATTGAGCCCCAAACAAGAATAAGCATCCCCTCACAACTGAACCAATGATATCATGGTCAGACTACCAGAGGTAAACTACTTATCCATAGAATTGCAGAGAAATTTCCACAACAAAAATTCAAAGGTAACAGGATAATGAGAGCAGTCATAACCTTATGAGAATCACTCACAAAGTGTCAGACCATGACCTTTGTCATGAATGGCAGTGACAAGCTGCCATGACTACCCAATGACTTCATCAGCTTCCCCAGTTGGCGTGGATAAGTATGTAATGATCCATCCAAAATCTGGGCAAACCATTATACAAAATCTGTGTCCTGAGCTTCTGTGGCATTTCCAGAAGCAGCTGGCAGAACTCAGTCACGATGCTGGCTAGAACTCAAAAGACATATAGCCAATCAATAAAGTCAATTTTATCCTCATTCCAGCTGCAACAAGCTTGTGAGGGTAAGCCACCAAAGGTGAACTACTATGCACAGTTTCCTTGACAAGAAATGGTCAAGTATTATGCACAAGAGTCGTCAGTGTACAAACCAAAGGTCACCTGATCTTTAGCTGCCTTCCAAGTTTTGATGCAAAATTGAGGGAACTGAGCTGTGTGAAAAGGGAACAGACAGAAAGAGTGCAGGAGCTCATGAATTGTCCAACAAAACAACTGGAGGTAGAGGAGGCCAGCACTTTGTTTTGTCCTGCAAGATTGTAGGGAGCATTCTCATTAGATAGCAGCACAATCAAATGGAAAGGCATTCAATTGGAATTCCTTGCTAGGGTCCATTCTAGTGCTCTCAGCTAATGATAGCATGCTGTAATTAACTAGGTAATCAAAGTCCGTGGCACTAACCAGTTATTTATCCAGATGCACAGGCCCCAGCCTGCTTGTAGCAATAAACTGACAACACCTATTCTGAGTCTGAATCTGCAACATGAAACTGACGATAACGTCGGTGTGGTGGGCTAATAAGAGGCCTTGTTGGAACAGGATTGCGCACAAATGGACTTTGGCTGTGGCCTGACCCTTGTGAGTCAATTAGGCGTGCATGTGCTGTTCCATTACCACTCATGCCAAATAGCACAGATGCTGCAAATCACCATAAAGGAGGATGTTAGTTGTTACTATTTGCTGAGATTCTTGAAACTTCATTGAATATGATTGCAACTCACAAATTCACCATATGCATGCATTCAGGACAACATTGTCACACTTGTACCACAATAAGTAGCACCTCAGATTAACAAAAGCCCAAAAAATCCTCCAGACCAAATGCTCTGCAACGCAATTTTAGGGATATAGGTCACGTTCAGATCAACATCATTCCTACTGAAAACCAACCAATAAACCCTAAAAGGAACATCTGAAAGCCATGAGAGACCTGTGCTGGAAATAGTATCAAGGCCACCTCTGGCTTTGGGGGGAGGACCATAAACCTCCCGTGCTGAAGAGCTTGGAATACTTTGTGGGAGTGCTGAATCAAACCTATTTCTTCCTCCTCCTAGACTAAGTGAAAACCATGTATCATCCACCTCTTCCTCCTCTGCCATCAAAGGCTCCTGAGAATGGGATTGGACCTGTACAAACCACCAAGACCTCACTTCATTACTTGCCATTGATGTAAAATATGGTGCTTATCACACCTAACATAATAAATTCACTTTGCTGACAGAACTTCATACTTCAATGGAAAAGACACATCTCATCGACAAATCTCATTGGCCTACAGCATAAAGGTAAACTACTGTCCTATATCAAACAGATACAAACAACATGAAAAGGAACAATACAGAGAACCTGCCATTCCAAATGATGACCTGTCTGTGACCGCCTACAGAAGCAGCAAATATAGCAGATATAGTGTAATATGTATTTTATGGATAACAGATAACTACCGGAACTCGTGCTGGTTGGGGAGGAAGAAACAGTTGCAAAGCAGATTCTGATGGTGAAGGCCCCCTTCCACTGTCACTACTCCCACCGTTGTGCTCAGCACTTGCATAAGGGAGTGAATGAGAAGGTCGACTGTACCTTGTCCAGCTTGCCCCCCTCACAGAATCCTCCCTGTGAAGAGGAGATGGTAATGCAAAGCCCATCCCTGCTGCTACTTGGACAGGAGTTGGTCGGACAGGAAGAGGGTGCTGGCTAATACTTGGTGAGTCCAACCCACCATAATAACCATAAGGACCACTGGGAATATTTGGCACTTGGGATGGCCATAAGTTGTTGCTTTCTGTTTGCAGGCCCAGATTATCCATTCTTGTGCCTAGCAGATGTTTGAATTGCAGGGAGCTTGAGTTGAACCCCAATCCTGGTTCATTTTCTGTAGCAAGAGCCAGACCCGGTGACTCTGCATGCAAGTCAGGCAAGTCGTCTGCTGCAATATTTGGGGACTGAGAATTACCCTGACCCATTGCATCAGATCCCAAATATACTGATGCCCCTGATGAACCCAAGACAGGCTCCTCACCAGCTTCATCATCACTGTCACTCAGCACAATAACATTATCTCCATTCGCCACATCACCACCACTGTTTTGCCACATCCCTGCTGTAGGATTGGTCACTTTCACTGGGAAACCAACTTCATCACCATCTTCTGAATACTCAGCAGGCTTGTCACTTGCCTCTTGGTTAACACTGCGGTCACCATCTTCTTGCTCTTCATTGATGCCAGTTGCACTGTTACTCCTAGATATGTTTGTGGTTGGCTTTACACGCTTACTGGGACCTGCATCCGCCCAGCCATTGAGATGCTTGGAGCCATTCACAGCCCAAACACCATCATGCATTCGTTTCATCCCAAGCTTCAGTGAGCCCCATTCATGAGAAGACAAAACATCTTCAACTTTTACAGGCAGAAGAGGTGGTTGTGAGGCCACAAGTTTATGATGGGTACTTCCATTAGCAGCAGGTACAATGTCACCCCGAGGTGCTCGCCATGGTTCCTGAAATCTGACTTCTCCTTCTAGTTTGGGTCGCCAGAAACCATTGTCTTTCATTTCAACTTCTGTAATATGTTCTCCCATTTGTTTCATCTGAAATGAGACAGCCAGAGTCATAAAGCAACTCCACCACATGCATGTAGCAAACAAAAAGGAAATGTGATTGCTGATACAAACCCCACAAAAACATGAAGGTAACCCCACAAATGTTGTATCAGCCCAATGTAAAGCAATCTAAAGCAATCTAACACAAGAAGAATGTGCCTGGTCATAACAATGTAAGAATTAGTCACAAAGTATCAGACCATCAACATCACCTGAAGAAGCAGTGACAAACTAAAATGACTCCCTACTGACTTCATCAGCTCCCTACAGTGGGTGTAGATAAGTGCAAAATACATCTGCTCAAACTTTGGACAAGTAATTATATAGCAATCTCCAAACTAAATTTTTGACACATTTCCAGAAGCAAAAGGAAAACTCAATCATGATGTCGGCTAGCACTCCAGAGGAATTGGTAATTAAAGAAGGCAATTTTAGGGTCCTCATCCAAGCTGCAACAAGGTAATGGGGATAAGCAAACAAAAGGCAAAACATAGATCTATGACATATGAATGCATACAAATTGAAAATCATTCTTTTCCACTTACAGCAGATGTAATGCAGTTGAACAAAGGATCAATAATAAGGGACTCAATTGAGTAATTTTTCAAGCAAATGGGGCACTGCCACTGCATATCCAAAAAAGAAAACAGAAAAAGTATCTTTGTCAGTGTAGAAGTACCAATTACTTTCAAGAGAGGCTATCAAAGCATCAGTGTGCCTTCGGAATATTCAAGTGCAGACACAATCATGAACACCAATATTTTAACAAGTAATGCAGGTATCACTCACATGCCATTGCAAACAAATTTAATTTGTCATACAAACACCTCAAGACAACTACATTCTTCATGGACTCACCAAAACATATATACCTGTTACAGAACATTTTCACAGATTCAAACACTTACCTTGCGAGCTCGCTGATTGAGTTCCACAAAAGTGTTCAGATCAAAGCACCCCATGTGGAGGCATGGTTTAAATCGTCCAGCAACCTTTATACGTGATCCACTCATCTGTGAACTCAAGAACCAGGTGAAATACATGGAACTTATAAGTACATAGGAAATAGAAGTCCTTCCATTTGTCCTAAACTTACCATGGACATTGTGGAACAACTTAACCTCATTCTCTAGGTTAGAAATAGAAATCTGAGCCCAAATGTTTGGACTTCAAAAAGAGAAGTTTACATTGAAGCATGTGATGATGCATCCTGCCCTTAAACCTTGTGGTTACCATTGATAGAAACCAAGACAAAACCAATAAAAACCATTTAATAGAGAGCCTGCTTCTGAGGAAAATCCTATCAAGAGAGTCCGAATCTATTGAGAGAGGTTGAACCACACATAACAATTCTCAGCAAGGTAAAATCATGTCCTTGTAACATGGGAGTCTTACAGGGCAACGTAAAGAGACAGTGATTGACTCTGTTATAACTTCCAAGTCACTATCATCATCATCATCATCAACCCCACCACCTGCACCATGCCCACCATTGATGCAGCGTCGTAACCGCACAAGGGCATCCTCAAAGGCCTCTCCTTTTGCCACTGCTGGGATCAAGTCCATCACCTTGTGTACAACCCAGCAAAGACGCCCATGAAATATTGAATCAACTTTTAAGCTTCAATCTCAGATAGTTTCCAACCATTGAAGCTCCTATTCACAACTACCAGAAGGTAGACATTGAAGTGCATAAATTGTGGCACGAACAGCCACCAATGAATATTTTTATAAAAACTCTGTTATAGAAGAGGAACATCCAGAAAATCCCTTCACTCAAGAAAATAATAACTGCAAGTGCAAAAGAATGTAAACCACACCAACCTGTCTCAGAGAGTTGCGGCGAATGATGCGGACTCCTATGCAGAAGTTCCGAGAATCATATGCTGACAATGACAACCGATTTAGGCCTTCTCGGGTGTATGTTGTAATCTGCAAGGTTAGCAAATATAATACACAATTAGTAACTAGACAAAGTATAGATGTGTACAAGGGACCAGTACACAATGCACTGCTTTTTGTATTGACCACCATCCCTTCCACCTTTTATCTGCTTGAAACATCTCCACATATGGCCACTCCTAAGCTGCATATATGGCAGAAGGACCAGCAAAACAACCTAAGAGTATAACACAACATACCCCTGGGCCTTCGTCACGACCATTAGCACCAAGAAGTTGTTGACCGGGTCGGTTGGTTACCCTCACACTCACAGCTGTTGTTCATACAAAACAGACCTAAATTCAACCACATGAAAAGACAAAACTTGTGCAGAACCAAGAACGACCTCTTAGCACACACATCACAAATAATAATTCAGAACAGAATAATGCCTGCACAGATGAAGCCAGGACTTGGTGATCATTCCTCTCCAAATTCACTCCTTTGGGTACTACTGGACTTTTCCCAATATATAAAGACACAACATCAGAAAGTTTCCACAAATTTGGGCAGTTATATCTGCAAAAGCTCTGTGCAACCAAACAGGCAGGCAGAAGGGACATACCATTGATATGTAAATGACAATATGCAGGCCAATGCATGCGAAAAGGAACCTTGTCAGAGAGGAGCAAACACCACACCTGCAGCCCATTTCAACATCTATAAATACAAGATGAAGCAAACCTTCTGCTCACTAGTACTCTCCTTAAAGCTTTGTACTTTGCGAGCACTGCTAATCCAAGCACTAGACATCTAATGGAGTCTACAATGAAATAGTATCCTAACAATAGACATGCAATGGAGTTTACACTGAAAGCCTCAACAAGTTCCCAATTGTATACTTCATCAATCCTTAGAAAGTAATCCAGACCTAAGGGAAGACCAGGAAACAATACAGCTAACAAAAACACTGTCAGGTTCTAGCTTTGACCTGTAGGTCATAATTTGGTTTCTGAAGCAAGTCCTGATCTGCACGTGATAGTGTGAATGATTTCTCCACACTTTGCAACGGATTTGAACTGAACCCCACCAACAACCAGCCACTTTTTAACTTATTGAAATGCATGTTGAAAAGACTAGTCACCACAACTTCACTCTTACCATAAACTGGCCTATACAGCAAAAGTAACTCCTACCCAACTAGACACACAATCTTGCACATTCAGTACCATGGAACCCTGAATATTCAGCATATTGAGAACCAACATTAGAGAGAGACTCTACCATCAGAAGCAATCCATCTGATACTGCAACCATCAAAAAGACCACCATCTCCTAGACATGGTTGTAGAAACATTGACTTCTGAGCTATGGCAGGCAATCCATTTGTTTTAACAGACCACCTAACTTAGTGTACATGCTAGAGTGAGAAGAAAGGCACATACCCCTCTACATTTGAAGCAGTCACACTTGGTTTAGTTGGAAGTAAAGGATGTGAAAGTGATACAAAGAACCTGTTGAACAAACATGCAAAAGCCATGAATTACTACAAGAATCAAACACACACATCCTCTCCTCTGGCCTGCTCTAGAAAGGCTGTCACACTCAACAGAAAATAAGCACTGATGACATAAACATCAACACAAGTAGAATTCCTCACATCCAGAGCATGATATTACACAATGGCCAATAGGCAACCTAAGAACCACACTGACCCAGTTTCAAATCCACTGTAATTCAAATAAGCAAGACTGAGTATAGGCTCCTACGGGTCACAGCGTGCAATGCGGCAAAGTTCACAGTAGAATGAGGGAGGGATTTCAGGTTCAACTCCATCAGAGGGTAGAACACAGTTCAAATGCTGCCACACTCCACATCTGTTGTCGTCACACTGTTACATGGTGTCATTCATCAAAGTTAGACCGTGTTCATGAAGCCTTGGATACAAGTGTTTTTCCCCACATTCTCAAGATGACTTCCAAACTAGGGCAGCACATCTAGACATCCTCACCATTGTGAACAGTCATAAATTGAAGTTCCCCTTCCATGAAAGCCTAACAAAAGCCAAGGACAACAGCAAGAGACCTGGATCATTGTTCCCATGTCCACAGAGTTGCCACAGGGGCAGCATGTCTTTGCTTCATCCAAATGAAGGACCTCCTCTTGCTCATCAGATTGGACTATACTGCTGGATCCCCCTGCAACAACTCTGGTCCCTCCTGCCAATACCAACTCTGGTACACCTGAACTTCGTAGCTTTCTGCCACAAGTCATTTCATAACCACAATACAGTTACCACAGAATGCCAATAACAAGTAACAACTGCATTGATAGGCCCTTCACTCCAATACATTAACTGGCTACAAGAAGAATCACAGAATGAGGAGTGACAAAATAAAAACCTGTATATGTCATCAATAACATTTGCAGCAATCTCCCTGGAGACATTCTTTGACAACTTTGAACCTATTTGCAATAGAGGAATCAGCAGTTAGTCACAAAAGTGATACACACCTATTCTAAAACATCTCTGAAATTGCAGAGAAATCTCCACAATGACACTTTGCACATAACATGACAATGAGTGTGGTTGTAACCCCATGAGAGCTAATCATAAAGTTTCAGACCTTGACCTTCATCACAAATAGCAGTGATGAGCTGCCATGAATGTGAACTGACTTCATCAGCTCCTGACCACTCTATTCTAACACTGAAATGACAGAAATCTGCTTGAAAAACTGTGAATTCTTTTTGAACCATGATTAAGTGGTTGTGACAACTCAGACCTCTGCTGGTCTGTCAAAACTTGCTCTCAGGTGCCATAACATAAAATGTCAATCCAAAGAACACAATGCCTGCTGAAACATACAATGGAATAGGAAAAAGCAGAGCTACAAATCTAAATTGCACACCATCCAAAATGGGAGATATCAAGTATTTCCTCATTGCATGTATAACAGTCAATCAATAGCTATAGAACAGGCAGGAACACACCTTTGATTTTAGATGGTAGAGTTTCTGCAGGCATCAACACTCCCATGATCTTCTCCATTAAGATCTGCAGGAATGAAACAGAACTCATAGGCATCAGAAGAGTTGTATGATACTGGACACAGTACACACCACAAAAGGGCAAGCAACATGCAGCTCTGCTTTGAAGTTCATGATACACCTTCAAGTCCCTCAAGGTGCACCAACTTCCTCACTTGCAATTGCTCAAGTGAAGATATCAAAGATAAGACGAGTGTACAGGCTGTTATTCACTGCTGCTACTTTTTATGGACTGTGTAACTCCTCGATTTTGAGTACAGAGCAGCAAATAGTAATCTTGTGAAGACCCTTAGCAAAGAGCTAGCATTTCCCACCTTGAAATCAAGAAACTCTTGATCTGTTTTTTTTTAATCTTGGCAGACCTTCCAAGACCAGGTCCTGTTATAATTAAGACCTAGTAGCTTCAGCAGATGCAATCCTAAATGATATTGTACTAACTTGCAGCCACCCTATGTACATTATTGCCAAGTCATACAAAAATACTGCTTTGACCTACACTGTCAAGTGTTTTAGCAACATGAAATAACCAGTACTTGCTTCAGGCAACAAAAAGATGCTCATGACAGCAACTGGAATTCTTTAATCATAGGCAAGATTTTGAAGTCCACAACATGCAGAAAGATAGTTTGAAATGTGGGTGGTGACAGACCTGCTTCTTGCCCTGCTTTGAGAGACCCAAGCGACTGAGAACATCTTTGAGCTCCGTGATGCGGAAAGATGCCAGCTGGTTCTGCAAAACCCATCTCAACAGCCATAGCTCCTGAGACAGATAGAGTGCAGCATAATACCAAACACATAGTTGGGGAAACTTGCAGCTAATTGGGTTCATTGGAAAGCAACTCTGTAACAAAGAGTGTTATGAAGCTCTTTTCAATTTAGGTCAAACATTCTCTCTCTCTCTCTACAGGCCAGCAGGACATGTAACACTGCAAATTGCATTTTCAGTCCTGGCTTTGCATATCATTGGCATCATCATAGTCAAATTTTCAGTAGCCAAGCACATGTGCTTGGCATAGGCTTCTTACCTGACAACGGATGACAAGCTCATCCATTGCAGAATGAGGGACCTGCTTCAGTGCTTGTGATTTCGCCTCGAATTGACCTGCTTAGTCATTACCTCGACCCTGGTCCTACACATCGATCTCCACCCCAGTGGCTCCTCTCGTATCTATACTAGGCAATTTTCTCTACTGAATACCCAGCCAGTATGTCTAGCCCCCCTGACCTACTGCCCGCCTGACGAGCGAGAGGGCGTGAAGAGTGGATTTAAATTCAGCGAATGAAAACATGGCCACACCACAGATCTTTCTTACTGAAGGACGAGTAATGAACAGACAGTCCCAAGTCCAAAAAAGCTTCACTGCACATAGCTTTTTTTTCTTCCAGTTTATAGACCGGCCGAGACAAAAACGCTGCTTCCCAAGAATAACAACAAAAACAAAGCAATATTCACCTCCGCAGAAGGCCACCACCACCATCACAGCAAAATGTCATCTCACGTGCCACGGGAAACAAAACTTCCTCTAGCAACCGGAAAAACGACGACCGTGTCTATTCGGCGCTGTCAAGGAGCTCTCGGTAGTGTTACAACCCTAGGAGATGCTCTCTCTCTCTCTCCCTCGTCAATTTGACTTGAAATCCAACGTCTCAACTCCCTCGCCCCCTTTCCAACTCTTTCAGGACAAAATCCTTCAACCAAAACACCATTAAATGGAAGGGGGAAAATGGCCCGGAGAGTAGCTACTACTACAGGAAGGTGTGTGTGCTACCTCCCGCACCGTCGGTGCAAAAACCCGTCGATGCGAAAACCTAAGTCTATTAGGTGAAATCCTGGCTCGACCAGAAAACCGGTGCAGGAAAAACAAACGTTTTCTTTTCCCCCAGACAGACACAGAGAGCAGCAAGAGCGCAAGAACAAAACACTTACGCGCAAAAGAAAACCGACCGCAAAACAAGAGACTCTAACAACTCCGCTGGAAGACGAAACGCAAAGCTACTGCGACAGACGTTCCAGCACAACCCGAGCAAGTTCACCGTACTCGCATTGACGCAGCAACAGACCAATCAAAGAAGTGGCTACAAACCCTAATGCAAGCGCAAGTGCTCCTCCGTTTGTTTTTGTGTTTGTTTCCTTCGTCGTCGCAACGCGAGCTCGCGAGCTCCGCTTGCGCGAGCGCGTTGCAAAAGCTACCAGTTAGAGCCGGTGAAGGCATACGAGAAAGAATACGGTTTACCGACCACCACCGGTAACCTAAACAGAATCTGAGTAATGATTGGCCATCGTGTTACCAGCTAAACAAGTCAGCTACCTACTTACCCTCGCGGCGGGGATTGTCTCCGTTTTACCACAGTAGGTATAAAAGTAACTAGAGTTAATTAAAACAGTCTGTAGTAAAAAATTATAGACACGCCAGCTGGGCTAAACCTACCGGTTAACACCTGTGAAGGCATACGAGAAAAAATACGGTCTACCCACCACCACCGGTAACCCGAACAGAATCTGTGTAATGATTGGCTATCCTGTTACCAGCTAAACAAGTCACCCTCCTTCCCTTTTCACCAAAATCTAAATAGATAATAATAATCTACCCTTTCACCATCATATTTTGAGGTAAAATAATTCCAAAAAATGAAAATTCAACAAATTAAAATTTAACTTAAAACTGAGAAATTTAAAAGTCCAAACAATCCTTTTGTACTCCATAGTATGGAAATTGCTACCTAGGCCCTAAAGAGGTTGAATTTGGACCTATAAATAGGTACAATTGTTGTTATTACCTAGGTCCTAAAGAGGTTGAATTGGACTTACGAATAGGTGCCATTGTTGTTGCTACCTAGGTCTTAAAGAGGTTGAACTGCACTTACAAATAGGTACCATTGTTGTTGCGACCTAGGTCTTAAGGAGGTTGAACTGCACTTACAAAATAGGTATCATTGTTGTTGTTACACTTCAACAAAAGGTATCCCTGTACACCAAGTGATTTCACTGGATTTTGAATGAATTCACTTGTTGTAATGAACAAAAATTAGTGAAAAAGCAGTGTACTCATTGGTCTAATGAACACCAAGTGATTTCACTGGATTTTGAATGAATTCACTCGTTGTAATGGACGAGGATTAGTGAAGAAGCAGTGTATTCATTGGTCTAATGAACACCAAGAGATTTCACTGGATTTTGAATGAATTCACTCGTTGTAATGAACAAGGATTAGTGAAGAAGCAGTGTATTCATTGGTCTAATGAACAAGGACTAATGAATTGCACCCACATTTTGTAATAGTGCTATCTAGGTCCTAAAAAAGTTGAATTGAACTTACAAATAGGTACCATTGTTGTTGTTACCTAGGTCCTAAAGAGGTTGAATTGGACTTACGAATAGGTACCATTGTTGTTGTTACTCACTAGGTCCTAAAAAGGTTGAATTGGACTTATAAATAGGTACTATTGATGTTGCTACCTGGGTCCTAAAAAGGTTGAATTAGACTTAGGAATAGGTACCATTGTTTTTGCTACCTAGGTCCTAAACGAATTGAATTGGACTTATGAATAGGTACCATTGTTGGTGTAGTACCAAATTTTGAATATATCAACTTGGTCTTCCTCTTTGGATCCCTTTTCATTTTTTCATATTAGTTGGGTACGTGTTTTTATTCCTTTTTGGGTTGGTATAAAACATGTTCCTATTTGATATTGAAAGTGGTAGAAAATTGGTGGCTCTAAATATGTTAATGGGAGTCCAAAAAAAAAAGGTGCCAAGAGTCATTCAAAATTGCAAACTTTATGATATAGAATTGTTTTTTAAATTTTAATGTTATGGTAATTATTTCAAGTTATGCTAAATGATTAATATGAGTGTTAAGAAATTAGAATTTTCAAATTGGGGTTTTGATTTTAGTAAATAAAATTGAATTTGAATCAAAATTACATTAGAAACAATTGATTTTGTAAAGGACTATGCTTAAGGATTCTCTTGATAAATAAAATTTTGATGGTATAAAAACTAAGATGATAGTATCCTATTGCCCACATTCAAAAAGCACTCACAATTCAAAAGCTATGAAATTTGAAATTTATAAAAATTCAAAATATGTTTCTTTAAATCTTTAAATTTTAAAAATCTTTTAACAAATGTAAATGAAATGAAATGTACAAGACATATAAAACAAAGTTGTAACTTATGATACAAAAAATTAAAATCTAAAATAATTAGCAAATATTAGATTGATTTCAAATTATAATCATTTTTTTCTAAAAATTGGTTAAATTTACACACTTTTTGAAAATTCATAATTATTCAACAAAAATCAACACAAAACATGTGCTCTATTGGGGCAACTATGAATATTTTTAATAACAAGTTGCAAAAGGTTTCATTTTCAAAAAAATAATGAAAAAATAAAAAAGATTATAAATGGACTCACAATCATTCTATAAAATAATTTTTTTGGTTCATGTTAATGTTGTTAACCTTAGTACAAGGTCAATATTAAGTTATTTAGCATCCTTACCAAATTAGAAGATAGTTCAAACCTAAAGATAATTGATAATCCATAATGGACATGTGAACATTAAGGTAATGAAGAGCATATGTGGGTATCTTTACCTGTTTGTAAATATCTAATTATAGTGTGTTAACTTATCAAAGTTCAAACATAATAACATGTAACATGTATTTAATTAATTTCAAACTAAATTGTTAATTTCAAATTTTTTCTATCTTAATGGTTGGGATCAACTTTTTTATTAAATTTGAAATAAAACATTGTTAACACTTAATTATTGGATCATATAGTAAGGCAAAACATTATTAATATATATTGTTACGTCATTTAGTGGCCCTTAAATCAATTTTATTTTTTTAAATTTCAATTTTCAAATGGTCAATTGTTAATTCTAAACTTTTCAAAAGTCCAAAATTCATTATATTCATGATATTTTTGTTAATAAGTAGGTTAGGTAGCTACAATAGTGTATTGTTGTTCAAGATGGCATGTAGAAAGTTATGGCATATCCATGCACTTTCATAATGTCACAAGGCAACTTTTCTTTAACACATATATGTGTTTTTCTTTCAAAGTTATGAGTTCTTGTTTGTTGTGTTTTTTTTTTCCCTAGGATTTTGTTTAACACATCATGTTTACTTCTTTCAAAGCTCTAAACTCTCACTTGACATTGAATTTTCTCTTTTTCAACGTTCTTGTATTTTCAATAGTTGTTGTCAAAGTTTTTTCCTCTCAATGCTCCTACTTATGTGAGATCCAAATCATTATTTTTCACCTCAACTCTTGATCTCACTATTTTTGGAGTCCTTACAATATTTTGGTAGTCATTATTCAATAAAGCAATTGCTTCAATTACATTGTATTAACTTCTTTCACAACAAAATATAGTTCTTTACTTGCAAAACAATCACTTTTCTCACAATGTTTTTTCTTGTAGAAAGTTTGATCCTTTGTCCCTATGGTTATTGCTTCAACATTGTCATTCATAAACCTTTGAACTTTGTTTGTTTCTTTTGTCATTTCGATGGCATTGAATTTGAGTCTTGACATTCATTCATTCTCCATTCACTATGCCAAAACATAGCATCCATGACTACTCATTTTTATTACAAATTAGTTGTTTATGTCATTTTTAGTGGAATTGGACCTATCATTTATGCCATGTAATCATATAAGTTTCATGGATGCCATGTTTTGGCATAGTGATTACTAGCAAAGATTCAATAGTTTTAATCAATTATTATAATGTTTGTTTTAGACATCCATGTAATGTCTTGGAATTGAATTTTGTAAGAAGTTTATAATTTATGCTTGTGTGAAATGTTTGATGGAAACAATGCTAATGATACATTGAGGTGGAAATGAACAAAATATCTTAATTCAAAATTTTAATTGAATTCTAAATTCAAGTTCATTGTTTCATGTTCAAATGGATTTTATTTTTAATACTAAATTAATGTTGTTTCTACATCTTTGATTAAAATGCTAGTTTTTATTTTTTCCTCACCTAATTGAACTATTATTCTTTAGTTGTGTCTTGACATTTTGGCATTAGTTCATCATCAAAGTTCACTGGTATTATTTAATTATGTCTTGACATTTGAGCGCTAGTTTATCATCAAAGTTCATTACTATCATTTTGTTATGTCTTGACATTTCAACACTAGTTCATTAGCAAGTTCACTATTATTATTTAATTGTGTTGATTTTTTAACACAAGTTCATCATTAAAGGAAGATTTAGAATGGGTGATTAATGGAGTCATGAATGTTTGATCTTTGATGAATGTAAATCACATTTAACATTAAGATTTGAAAAGATGTTGACAATGTTTGTGTTCATTTTCTGAGTTTTTTTTGGTCATGTTCTTGTAAGTATTTCAAATGCATTACAATTGCTTGAATATTCTCCCATTAATTTTTTTTGTATTATTGTCAATGTCTAGTAGAAAAAAATTTCAACTTAATCCATTGCATCAACGATAGCTTTGTTTTTGTATGTTCCCTCAATCATTGACATGAAAACAAATGTCCACTTTTATTTGACTTTAGTGCTCTTGAAAGTTCTTGATGCTGCAATTGTTCAATATGTTGTGACTTTCATAAATGTTGTGCACTTGGATACATCACCCAAATTCATGGTCAAAGGATGGCAAGCTAAACTTGCTTCGATAGGTACCATGCACTTGGATGCAATGTCACCTAGATTTGTGATTAAAGGACAGCCCCCAACAAGCTTGTTTTAACAAGCATTGTGGAATTATATGTAATGTTGCCAAAACTGATAATTGGAAGACGATGATGTAAGATTATAACATCAAAAAAAGTCTACAAATTTAACTTCCTTAATTTTAGGACATAGTTGATCATGGCATGCTAGATTTGAAGATAAAATCTTGTGACTATTGAGCATATCAAATCTTTTATTTGCATGAAGGTTGCATTTGGCTTTGCATTTAATTTGTCTCATGCATTCATGTACTATATCTTTGTGTGCTTAAAAACTTCTAGATGTTCTAATGTGAAGAGGATCATGTGGATGAATGAAGTGAAATATGATAGGATAATGAGTTTTCTAGTACTCATTTTTCAAATTTTGGAAGGGAACTTTATCATTTTAATGGTGGGGTTTTGGTAAAGTTTAAAAGAAGTTGTCATAAAAAAAATTTGTTATTTTTTTGTTGATTCCAAAAGGTAGAAACTTGATGGGACCTAGCAATGACTAGGAGGAGTAAAATTCCTTTAGATTGGTGCAACAATTCCATCAATAAAAGATTTCAACAAAATTTTCATTGCACACATGATGAGAATTAACGCATGGTTGTTTTATATGGGGAATGTAAGAATGTTATGGATGCATGGTATAAGGACTAATATGGGTGCCTTAAGTTAGATCATGCATGAAGATGGTGTACTTTATAAACAAGTTAGCCTAAAATGAATTGTGTTTACTATTAGTAGATGGTCAAAATCCAAGGATAAGTTTCAAGTAGAATAGTGGAAGAATGTATGAAGGAAGGTTAGGATCCAAAGTTTTTGCACTTTTTAAAGTTTGAAGGTTGTTGATCTTTTGCAGTCAATGTAGTTAATGTAAAACACACAACTAGTTTGTACCACATGCTCACTTTGAAGGACTTTGAGTAATCTTTAAAATTTATCATTGTTAATATTGTTTACTTAGTTGTAATTGACTAAATTGTTGTCATTTTTAGTTGTCTCTTGAAATGTAATTAGGTCTTTGCAAAAGTCTTTCATAAAAGGTAGATTGGACCATGCACCAACAATGTTTTTCTTGAGTTCTTTCATCAATTGCACATAAATTTCATCTCATGGTGCTTGTAACTCCCATGCATGCAATGGAACATTAATGATTCTCTTACCTTGGAATGTTTTGATTACATTGTAACAATCTTTGTTGAATTGTTTTGGAATATGCAATTTATCTTGTTATTTAGTATTTAGTACCTAGTACCTACTATGAAGTATTGTCTAGAAAATAAATTTGTGATAATGGAATAAATCTTCTTAAAGTCTTCATTCAATCTTAGCCTATACATGAATCTCCTATCATAATTAAAAATGTGCAATTCATTTTGGTGACCACATATTATGTGAGATCTATATCATATAAAGTACATTTTCAATGGATGTAATGGTTACATTTGTAAATATTGTTTTCTTTTTAATAATCAACATCATTAAAATGACATCATGGCCTTTAAGAATTCCATCATACAAGGCAACTATAATAGTTTCCAATTTTGTTTCAACACATCAACGGTTTTACAAATAGTTCATGAGTTTGAATTTGTTCATTTAAAGTGATTTAATAAAAAATCATTTCAAGATCTCCCTATATATTTTTTCATTCAAAGCAAAAAAAATGATTTCAAAACAATAATAATAATTTTAATGAAACTTTAAAAGGTTTATCATAAAAATATTTTGTTAACAATACAAAAATTTGAACTTTTAGTATTTTACAAAACATCAATAATGCATATTCAAGCACATGAAATACAACAATATGTTTTTAACATTAATTAAATATGTTTGCCAAAATCATTTTGAAGGTTCATTCCATGTAATAGGGTTTCAAAACATATGACAACATTCTTTACATTACATGAACTTTGTAATCTAATAATGTATGTAGGCAATAGTTTTGGACAAACCCATCCTTGGGTGGTACCACTAGGAACCACATCAAGGAATGGTTACGGAACCAAAAACAACCAAATAATTTTCTTGGGCCCTTTACTTTAAATGTTATTGCAACTATAATTTTTCTTTTTCATGTTTATCATTTGCATGCACTAATATATGGCTTGAAGTGTATTTTGGAATTTTAAAAATTACAAATTGTTAAAAAATTATATTCCTAATTAAAATGGCCCTTTTAGAAATGAATAGCCTTAACTTTGGAAATTCATAACTAAATTACACTTAATCAATTAACTGCATAATAAAATTTTAAAAATAAAATGACTTCAAAATTAATGTAGGAAAAAAATTTCCAAGAAAATTCGCAGAACATGTTTCAAATTTGTGTTCCTAATCAAAAAGTTCAAGGAAAGAAACCAATGCTACATTCTTGAAACTTTCTTTAAATGTAATGATTAGGAACATTAAAATATATAATATTCTTGATATTATTGAAAATTCAAAATCTATGGATCTTAATAAATGTATTCATTAAAAAATTTATGAAAAAATTTATTTAAGTGTTTCCTATGATTGTTCAAAGTTCAATGGGTTTAGGAAAATCAAGGTGTGATGGTCCTAGTGGTACTACCCAAGAATGGGCTTGCCTTTTTTTAGAGCACCATTGGTTGGTATCTTTTATACATGTAGATAATCACTGCATAGATTACATTCCCATCACATATCATAATGTAATGATTTTTTTGGGTGAATTTTCATCTTTTTTAATGGATTTTTTTTGGAGGAAAGTTTTTGGAAATTTGGGTTAAAAATTGCCATGTCTTTCACATCACATAGTTAAAATTCAAAACATTCAATGTGGCCTAGTTGTAATCTTCATAAAAATCCTATTGAAAAGGTCATTCATCATTATGTAAATACATCCAAGTTCCCATGCATTGGATGACCCATCATTAGATGAAATTTGAAAAATAACAACTCAATTTGCAATTGGATTTTAGTCACGACAAACATTTATGAATATAAAATGCTCTAGGTACCTAAGATAAGTGTCATCAGATGATTAATCACAAAAAACACCACATGGCATGGAAGTCACAAATTGTTGTGATTATAATCCATTTTCTCATCCATTGCCATGGGTGAATATGAATATGATGTGGGCCCTATTTAGTTACATGGAACTTGATTTTATGATTACATTTATGACTACCTTATGGATAGTTGCATGATACCAAATGTCCTAACCTACCTTAGCTTCCTATGCCTACCTACCTAACTTAATAAGACCTAACTTACCCTATTAGGTTAGGTACCTCAATCACAAACTCACTAGCTTCATTAGTTCTTTCAAAATTGGCATGAAATTTCTTTTTTCATGGGTTCATGTTTTCACACACAGATATTGTGCATTTAAAACACTTATGATGCACATATAAGTAGGATGAAACATTGTTAAAATGTTTCATCCTATTTATACATGCATCATACATGTTTTAGATGCACAAAATCCATGTGCAAAAAATACAAACTTGTGAAATAAAAACTTTCACAAGATTTCCATTATCAAATCATAGATGGGAAGTTTGTGATAAGCTACATAACTACTTAGGTAAAATCATAGGTAGATACATAAAAAGTGCATACCTTAGCTTGCTAGGCTTACCTACCAAGCCTAACCTAACTTATCTTACTTAACATACCTAACATAACGTAAGTTAATTCATAGGGTGCAAATATAAAGATTTGAATCCTTCACCTCCATAAGTCCTTAACCATTACACCACACCATTACAAAGTGATAAACTTTGTCAATTTATTTATTTCACATCTTGCTACATACACTAAAACTATATAGGTAGCTAAGAAGGTAGGTACAATAAGTAGGTAACTTGTAGGTAGGTAAGGAGATGGCCTACCTGCCTACCTACTTAGGTAAATAGGTAATTACATGGGTTAAACAATAAAAATATGTAGAAGACATTAAAATTAACTTTTTTCCTTGGGAAATTTAAACTTTCATGATGAAATTAGTGATTTTTTTGTGACATTCTTGTTCTATTTTGCAAAAAAAAAATCAATTGTATGTTGTAGTACATTACATGATATGATATTATTATACATCAAAGATGTCAACATCATTGCATTGATGGAGCACTTAATTAGATAGTTGACTAAATTAAATGGTGTGATAAAGAAGGGCTTATCAATTGTCATTTCTTAATATGAAATATTATGACTCATGGACCCTTTTTGGTAAGTTGAAAGCCTTTCATAGTAAAAATTCAATTAAATCAATTATCTTTACACCTTTTTTCCATTTCATCATACATTTACATTTGCAATCTTTTGGAGCTCCTTAACAATTTTGTTCCACTAAGAATCATGTGGCATTCTAAATCAATCAATTCCTTTTTAACAACATGTTCATAATATGAGGCACCAATACTTTGTTATGTTCCTAATTTCCATAGTGGTGGTAAACAAGTACTATATATTAATCCCCTTTGTGGCTTTTACATGCATTTTTCCCTTCTCCTATGGGCAAATTATTATCATGTCTCTCTAATATTGCCAAAATTAGTGATATAGGTTGCAACTTGTGTCTGTAATCCATGGATATATATATAAGAAGGAATAATGAAAAAAAATGATGTTAATGTGCAAACAGAAATTTACCATCTATGTTCAAAATTGAATTAATGATTTATCAATATTAATTAGAATAAGAATTGTACATTACAAACAAATTTTATTGGTGTGTTAGTTTATAGAAAATCTAAATTTTCTAGGTGTCTATTTGTTTTGTAACCACATTGGCCAAAATCTACTTGTGGTTGATTGCCACTTTTGGTGCGATATGAGAAAATTGAAAAAAAAAACATTGCATGGGGTTGGGCTTTTATTAGTGTGGATGCACCTTAAGAACAACCCTACTTCCAATGATAGGTGTAACACCATGACATTAATCCACATCAATTATGAATTATTGTTAGTTTTGAATTTGATTAGATTTTCTAGGCATTCAACTAGAATTTACCATTTGATAACCCATTTTACAATTGTATTAGATTTACAACCATAATTAAATCTTCCTTTTGTGGACCCTTTGCCATTCAAGTATTGACATTTGACACCTTTCTTTTTTTCATTTTTTGCAAAGGAATTTTTTTCCATCTTTTTCCAAATAATGTGCAAAAAAGGGTGCAACTAATTAATAAAATATAATTTTAATTTTAATTGAATGTAAATAACATCCTCAAAATTGATTATATATATATATATATATATATATATATAGAAATCTTCTATATTTAGAAGATTTTCAACTTTAATGGAACATTCTTTTGATATTTTATTATTTCATAGCATATTTTAAAATATCCCTTGATTTCATGTGATGCATAAAATATACAAAAAAAGATTGTTTTGGGCACTTTTAAAAAGGAATTATTATTTTTATTTATTTTTCAAAATGACAACAAAAAGAAGAAAGGTATGTTTCCATTGGGCCTTTCAATCATGATAACTTTTGATATAACATTAAAATTCTATTACATGTTCTAATGTAGTTGCATGCATAGTCGCATCATGTTCTACTAAGTAAATATTGACCAAATTACAAAAATGTGAGAGCTATGAATTGTTGTAAATAAAATATTTTATTTCTTTTTATTTTCGTGGAATTTTTTAGTTCAAAGTCTTTTATAAATAATCCATTAATTATTTTTCATAAAAAATGTTCTCAAATTCTCAACATTAATTATTGACAATTTTTTCCAACACTTACATTAGTCCAATGAAACATGATGGTCATAACTTGGGCACACCACCATCAATGGATGGTCAATCAAGTGTCATTCCTAAGATGAAACAAAGTTGGAAGGTTCCAAGTTTCAAAATTAAGCCCAACATGAATGTGCAAACACATTTTCACATGAAGTGAAAATATGTGAAAATCAAAGAGAGGCACTCCCACAATTCTAGACTTGAATTCTCACTTTGAAAATTAGCCTTTTAAAAAAGTTTCAAAATGTTTAGAAACCAAAATGGGGAGCTAAATGTCCTTTGAATCAAGTGATATTAAAATGTTGGAAAGATATATTTCAATGTGAATTACAATGGGGTTAACACAAAAAACAAAAGAAGCTTAATGACGAAAAATTATGAAGATTTGAAAAGTTGAAACAAAAAATGCTCGAAATGTTCCCCAAGTGCCCATAAATGTCCCAAGCATTTAGAATGTAAATTGGAACATAATATTGCAGATGAATCAGTCTTGGAGCACATTGCTCAGCGATATAATGTAGCATTGCCCCTTGTATTTGATGACTCCATCAAAGATCAGCTTCATCAAAACACTGTCGGTGTTTGGAAACTGAATTTATGGAGCTAATGTATATACCTTTACATTCAGAGGATGCCCAGAGCTTGAGTCTGTTACAAAGTCCAGGTTGGTGCATTTGAATCAATGAGTTTAAGAGAACTTTGTTCGGGTATTGTATGTGTCAAGGTTTGTCCTAGCAGTGTGCTCCCTCCTCACATAGTTGTCCCTGAATTAGTGTGGCAGCAGTGTACACCATCATGTGTCCCCCGACATCTTTATCCTACACAATCCAGTGGTTTTCAGAATAGTTAGTTACACAGGTACTGGTAATGCAAAGAAATTGACATCATAACTTGAGACAATGAATCTGGTTAGGCACATATAAGCCCTGCATGTGGCAATTCACAACATTTCAATCATTCAACAGGGACATCATCATCATCAATACTTATCTGTTAATCAGTCTCAAAACAGTGACTGACTGTGCAGATTGATATGAGAACCTCCTTCACCAAATGAAACCATCTATAAGAAATTGACTTGGTGTGAAAGTTATCCAGCATGAGAATCTGTAGCGATATATCACCACCAGTGGTACAGGCAATAGGGTGTCCTGAAGCTTTTGATTGCCACATGTTTCATTGTTGTTTGATGTCGTGCAGATAAGGCTTGCTGAGATGGGTGTTTTTGGTGTTCCCTGCTTCATTGTCAATGAGCACTTCTACTGGGATCAGGTGTGTCTCAAATTTCTCCTTAATAACTTTGCTGAATGGATGTGGGTTCCCAATAGCTATTGGTACATGGATTGACAATCTCGCTAATTCAAGGCAGTGATAAGTTGATATATATGCTGTGAATGATAGCAGAGTTTAAAGTGGTGTCCCCCTGCATACTTCTGTTCTGATTTCTTTCCAGTAGGTCTTCAGGAATATCATGCATTGGGCCATTTGAATCTTACATGCATTAAGGGTGGATAGTATATGGGTAGCAAAGCACTTTACAGTTGAGAAATCTTCCTTTTTTTGAGCTTCTGAGCTGTACATGCAGATGCCAACAGAAATAAGGAAATCTAGTGGAGTCTCCGTTCATGATTGTCATAGTCAAAGTCTCACAATGGTTTAGTATGCAGCTCTTTGTTGACAAGGAATGTGCTTAAGTATTGCACTGCTTGACCACATAGCCTGCCGTCTGGAGCAGGACAGGCTATTTTTGGCGGAGAGAACGCTAGGCAGGATTGCAGCTAAACCAAGGCGAATTTTAAGGTTGGTTCAGCTGTAATTTCTGAATGGCCTTGCTTAAAATTGTCTTCTGTGGTTGTATACTTTCATAAGTTGAGAAGGTCAAGAGTCCAGCTGACAAGTGGGAGGCAGGAGAATACAGATGGAGTATTTTTCTGTGTAGATCATATGTGTCAGAAGCACCTAAACAGCCTTCTCATTTGTCTTGCAGCAACAACATGCACCGGCCACATACCTTGGTGTATTACCATGACTTTGGGAGTCCTTTCTCTTACTTAGCTTCACTGCAGGTTAGTTGATCTGTTGCTTACTTAGAACATAAAACTATGACCTCACTCCTCATATGGTTGCTCTGATCCCACTCAGCAGGCTTGGCCCAAAGTACCAAGTCGAATGGGGTTTGTTGGACAGGTTGCAGAAGTAGCAAAACATTGTGGTGCCTCACTTGTCTACAAACCAGTGGGTTGCCATTTGCATAGCCTTTTTTTTTAAGACACTTTTCTTGCAAATAACTCAGAGTGGTGTATAAGCAACCCATATCAATTATTGTCCTGGCTGATGGTCCTTCTCCATATTGGAACTGGAACTTTGCACTCTGCTGCATGTGTGTTCATGCATCAGTGCTATGAAAATTCAAGTTACAAGGGTTGTTGAATGGGGACTGGTTGTAGTTGGTCATGGAGCCCTAGCAGCAATCAATGACTTGCAAGTTCTGTGTGGTAGTTCCTGGTGGGAGCATTATTCAAGTTAATTGGGACACCTCTTGAGCCGATGAAGTGAATTTCACCTGCAAAAACTTCATATGTGAGGTTGGCATGCTGTAGCACAGCACTCATCAATTGTTCTGCTTGTACTGATTGTTGGCTCCTACAAGCCTATCTCCTTCAGAAGAGTTTACATTGCAGGTCTATTTTGTCAACAAGTTGTTGGGGCTCTTTGGGTATGGTTGCAGGAAAGACATTATGGATTGGTCTCAATACCTATGTTCTCCATCAAAATGGCCATCAGTTTTTCCCATTTGCTCAGTAAGTCTCACTTTTGGTTTGTGGATGCTGCCTCAGAAAAGAAGGTGGAGAGCAGAGAAACAACAGTAATGATTACAGGGATGTCTGATAGGTTGGTTGGGTTTGGGTAGCCAGGTCCTGGCATTACGAGTGGCTATCTGCAATGAAAATGTGACAAATGCTATCTATCGAGCTGCTGGATGGAGAACAAGGAGATAGCACAACCAGCGGTGTTATTTGAGGTACATTGGTCCCTACTGCTGGCAACTGCCTCATCTCAGAGGTAGGCTCTAAGATGTGTGTCCAGTGGTCTTGAAGACTTGCACTCTTGAGGATGTACTCTCTCATCAAGGCATTTGGAAGTTGGCAAAACACCTGCCCAGAGTTGAAACATATGGAACTCATGGATGGTTTTTGGATGTCAGGTGCTGAGCCAGGCAGGATTTGATGCAGGGGTGCTGTTGCAGCAAGCACAAAGTCAAGTTGCCAAGGAGGAACTAAGGCAACTGACTAATGAAGTAAGATTGAGGCTTCTTGTAAAGTGTTTCAATTGAGAATGGCAAGAAGGTATCTGCACAAATTGCATATACTTTCATTACTGCCCAGAGAAAACCTAGTTTAGTATGCAGGTAGTTGAGTCTAAAGGGCACTGTCTGATCCAAAGCATCTTGGGGCTGGAATATAACAGTTTTGAGCAGGTTTCTCATCTCATAAGTTTATATTGCTGCCTTTGAAGAAGCATATGGAGAAGTCCTGGTGTCTGACATTTTCTTTGGGCATTGAAATTATGGTGCTTGAAAACTGATTTGGGAGGGATGCCAGGTGCTGGAACTTGGTGGCATGGGAGCACCAACATTTCAAGTTTCTGGATCCTGAAGGCAAATCAGTTGCCATTTTATGGGGCCAAGATTGGCTCAACATTGTTGCTGATCTTCTTTGTGGCTGGCACCCTATGCTCAGTTGCAGATCATTGGGTCCACATACTTCCACTACAAAACTCTTCTCAAAGTCAAAACTTTGACATTCACAAGTATTTAAAATGATCATGGTAAGTTCTGATTCACATTGCAGCAATGCAAGATCCTGCTGGTTGGGTGTCCTTGGCAAGCTTGGGTTTGAGGCCTGAAGGCCATGAAGAAACTGAAATTCTTGCAGATCCTTAAGACATTTAGGAGTTAAAACCCCCTTGGCCATATCAATCTTATCAAATCCCGTTCCTAGCAAGTTTGGTTTACATTACAAATGTGTAGAATAAATGAGGAAGATGATTGTAAGCGAAAAGGTTCAAAACATATCAACCCTTTAATCTCCAGAAAGCCCAAATGGGCTCCTTTACATGTTTTCAACACTCTTTTGTGGGGTTCTCTAACCTCGAAGATCACAAATCTGCACTTACATCTATGACTAGATGATTTAATAATCCCGACTTCACATGTCCTTGTTTCTTTGAAGATATAATTTTTTTTATTGTGAGCTTCATGTAATATCTAAGTTTTTGAAAGGTTCTTTGAATTTTTGAAAGGTGTGAAGGTGGAAATCATCTTTAGCTTTTCATCCACAAAGAAATACGCAAATGTGATGTATGCAAAACAACTCAATGAATTCTTGAAGCAATATTTCTGATGCCCAATCAAGAAAATTGGTCTTAATTTAGCCAAGAAAATTAAAAGTGCTGAAATCACTTGTTTTTTGAGATTTTCAATAGCTAGAATTCAATCAAGTTTTAAGACAAATCGCCAGATTTCTGAACAAGCTTTCACATTTAGTTTGTAGCCAAATTTGGCTAAACATTCCTGTGGATGATTGCCACTTTGGCTATAAACACAACATTGCCCCCCCCCAAAAAAAAAACACTGGTGGGGACCAAGTCATCTCTGCATGGATCCGTAGCTTGTCCCTGGGAAGCAGAGCCAATGAAGTTGGGTAAAGCTTCAATGTACCCAAAAGGAGCTTCTTGATTGCAAAAAAACTAAAGTTGAAAAGAATAATAGCTGCTCTTGAGGTGCATCCATCCAACATGAAGAAGACCAGGTCTGGGATAGAAAGCAGCTCAGCTACTAGACCAACCTTGTGCTCCTCCACTCGTGTCTAAAACTAGTACAATTGCACAACTAGTCAAGTGCTAGAGCAAGAATGAGAGCCAGAAGGAGTGAGTACCATTTTTTTTCACTCAATGTGGAGCATCAAATCGTCTTGATCTGTTCACCATATTCACACTTCCTTCAAGCTTAGTCTCTTGAAGAGCTTGTCACCAAATATCATGCCTATCTTAATCTTCTCCATGAAAAATTTTCAATTTGATTTAAAGACATTATATTTATATTAAATTATAAATAAATATTTGGTAATATATTACGTTATGATAATGTTGATGATTATTATCTTTTTAAGTTGTAAAATGTTTTCCCATTCAAAATGTAGTTGGGTTAATTATTGTTTTTATTGCATCAGACAAATGTTTCATCATTCTTATGGTGCATTCACAATTGATTTAAGTCAATGTTAAATGAAAATCTAAGTGACACCAAATGTTAAATGGGCGATAGCTTAATGTTAAGTGAATGTTAAACTTAACATAAAATGTTCATGGTAAGTAGGTGTAAGTCCTAAATGACTAGCATTTTGTTAGAGGACTCAACATTAGCATACTTGACACCAAGTGTGAATGCACCTTTAGTCTCCCAATTAGTGCCCTTGCTATTAGCCTAGGCCAAAAAATGTAAAAAAGGAAGGTAAGCATAGAAATTCTTGGTACCTGATGAGGCCCACTTTATAATAATGGTGAAGGGTAGTGTTCATGGAAATGTTGAGAATCCTCCAAACACATCCAAAGGTCATCCATCCCATGAAAATTTAGAAGTCATTTATGTGCGACCTTGCCCTAGCTATGAAATGTAATGTAAAGTGATAAAAGATTTTTTTGGTCCTTCATGCTTTCAAGCTTTACATCACAAACTTATTAAGTTTCATAGGTTTGTACAAATTTTGTGCGAAATTCAATTTTCATAGGTTTGTACAAAAGTCACATGAATTCTATGTTGTGGTTAATGTGAACAATACATGTACATATTCAATATTTTAAATATTCAAACAAATGAAACATTATTTTTGAATAACATATTAAAATATTCATGTTTAATACACCAAAAAAAAATAATTTATGACAAATTATATCTTAATAATTGCACAAATTTAGTTAAAATGTAAATTGTATGTACTTCATATCAAAGTATCATAAATATAAAAAAACCACATCATTTATATATATAAATTATTTATGTGTGTGTGTGTGTTATATTTTTACATTTCTAAACCCATGAATTTTACCTGAACATATTGTTTTACAATTTTCACACAAATACTATTGACATTTCTTAATATTGAAAGTTTGTGATATAATGTAAAGGGAGGATGAAATTAGCCATCATGCACCCAAAAAGTTCTATTTTTTTTTGTTCTTTTGAAGAAGGTGGGGTAATGTTGGATGCTTATTGTTCTCAACTGTGTTATCATCAAGTTCTCACTATGTTCCTATCAAGTTCCCAATGATCTCCCAACATGTTTTTTAACTTCCCATGGTCCCAATAACAACTCACTTTATACCATATTCTTTGCCTTGAATTATAATCTTGTAACCTATATACACCTACCAAAAGGAGACTATGATATATCTATTATGAGAATGTCCAAAGCTTTGATTAATTTTGTTGGCCCTGCCCTCACAAGAACACAAATTTGAAACATGATTTTAACATTTTCATGGGATTTTATTTTTCCTAAAGTAATTTTGAAGTCATTCTATTTCTATTTTTGAATAGGTAATTAATTGAGCAAGTATAATTTAGTTATGAATTTTCAAAGTTAAAGTTATTGATTCCTCAAGGGGCCATCTTTATTAGGAACACAAAATTTTAACAAATTTCATTTTTTTTATCTTTCGAAATAAACTTCAAGCCATATATTAAAGCATGCAATGGATAAACATGAAAAAAAATACAAAAATTATAGTTATGAAAACATTTAAAAAAAAGGGCCCAAAAAAATAATTTGACCACTTTTGATTCCTTGACCATTTCTTGAGGTGGTTCCTAATGGTACCACCCAAGGATGGGTTTGCCTCTCACTTTTTTTTTCCAACCGAAAAAAGAAAAAAAGATGGAGCCAAGTTTTCTAGGGTGATGAGAAATTGAGATTGTGCCTTTTGTCGAGGAACTTGGTTACACTTGCACATGGAAAACATCTAAGGAAGTTGGAAGGTCTTAGAATTTTTAGAAATTGGACAATGAATGAATGTGTCATTTCATCTTTAAATACTTTTATCCTTAATTAAAATTTGAAGAAAGGTCATCCCTTAGGATAACACAACCATTTCCAACCATGTTCAACACATTTGCTTTGGAGAAAGGAGGCCATTCCCAAGAAAACACAACCATTTCCAACCATGTTCAACACATTTGCTTTGGAGAAAGGAGGCCATTCCCAAGAAAACACAACCATTTCCTTGAGGAATTCAACCTAGGGACAATTCAACACATTTGACATGGGGAAAAGGCATTTCCCTAGGGAACACAATCTTACCCTAAGGAACATAGCCTTAGGGGTGACTCAATGCATCTATCCCATTGAATTCTTTTGCTTTGGGAATAAAACCATATTCCCTTGAGGAACGCAACCGTTTCCACGAGGAACACATCCCTAAAGTAATTCAACACACTTGTCCTAAGAAAAGAAAAATTTCTAGAAAAAACAACCAATTCTCTAAGAACCTGACCATTATTTCTTTAGAGAATACAATGTCAAAGAACACAACCAATTTTGAAGAGCTACTATCCTTCTTTCTTAGAAGACAAAGATGGATATGAAAAAATGATTTGAACAAAAGATCTCTCACTTAAATGAAAAGTGATCACCCTTTGTGCCACACCAAATTATTAAAATTAGAATCCTAGTCATATTTAACACAATTATCATAATTGGGAGACAAGATTTTTTTTTTTTAATGATTAATTTTTTAAGGCTTTGCTCTAAGCCATGCACCCTTTTGGGTTGGAGATTGAGCTCCATTTAATTTGCCGCTAATGTTTAGTGCTAATGTTTAATGTTTGGCTGGGAGTGGTTGCTATAGGGTACATTCAAGAAATTTGAGAATCACCCTACCTATTCACCTCTCCTATTAATTAGATGAGGTGCCTCCCAAGTTCAATTTATCTTTATATTTTTATTTATTTACTTATTTGCAATGAGTCAATTTGATTCACCCATCACTCAAAAATAATGAAACTATGGAGGCTCCACAAAATGGAATGTCCTATTTTGAAGTATAGAATTCCTCCCCTTTGGTCCACCTATATAGGTGAAAAGGAGGACAACATTTGCCAAGGCATATGGGATAAAAGTGAGGTGCTATGGAGAACATGTTGGGGAACACATTGAAAACCTTATGGGAACTCACTGGGAACTCAAAGGGAACATAATGGGAACACATTGGGAACTTCCCCTGCCCAATCAATGGTATCATCTCCACCTATCTTGTGAATTCAGGATCATGGTTTGTTGTCCAATAAGTTGATTCATATATACCCCTGTGCAATAATCAATAGTTTGTAAAGTGCATAAGCATCTCCAGAGGTGGGCAAATATAATGGCTTGTACATATATTACTTTGGATAAAGTACAACCTTTAAATGGTGTGGAACTGAGTTTGGACTTGTAAAAGTATCTCCACCAACGCTCAGTATGTGACCCTACAAAAATTATTTCTCACATCCAAGTTTTAGTTACTACCTGTCTTTCAACCCCACCAGCAAGCAAAACTGGGACTGTACGTAGGTGGGAGACTACTAATAGCAAACCACTTGGATCAATCAAACCATCTACCCAATCAGAAACAGGGAGCAGTCAATAGGCAAATGCGATCAGACTGTGTTTATCAGGCTTTTCCAGGGCTCTGAAAAGATGTGTATACTTTCAGGGTCCCAGAAGTCTTCCAGTGGATTGATTCATTGGATTTGACTGATGAACTTCATCAAAGATTTCCAGTGCAGGAGGCTCACATACTGAGCATTGGTGGAGATGCTCTAAATATGTTCATGATACAAAGGGTTCTCCAAAAAAGGGCTGATAAAAGAAAATGATTTGCTTTTGATTGGCATGTGGTGGCATTCAAATGGTCTCTTACTTATGTTGTCCAATTTTTTTATAATGTTTATGAGTGGAGATAAAGAAGTAATTAACTCTCTATGTTGGTGGATGTGATAAACACTATTCTAGTAGAGGCCCCAATAGGGGGTATTGGTGGAGATGCCCTTACTTTTTGTTGGTCTGATAATGTTAGCTGTTGTGTTCATACGAGATGGGTCCTACTAGTATTCGGTATTCATGCTTTACAAGGCCTCTTGGCACTTAGTGTCAAAGATTCTTTTGAAGCATTATCCATACTTGTCTCCTTTGAAGAGTCATTGGATCCTGCTCATATGGGGGTCCATAAGATAGCAATACTTTCGGTACATGCATGCTTGCCTGGACTTTGGTCCTAGCCCTTTGATTCTTTTTTCTCTCCCTTTCTTTGGGTGCTTTCTTGTAATAAAGTTTGGCAGGGCTTCATCATTTTGGTACATGTTTTTCTTGTGAAAGAATTATTCATAACAATCTTTGGTATGAATATTGTGACTCGTATTGCATAGTTGTGGGGACCCACAAAGTTCTGGGCATCTTTGATAGACTGACCAATCACCAATTTTTTTGGGAACTGTGGGCAGCCCCAATAGAAGTACTCCTTTAACCCTCCACATCCCAAAATAGAAGCTCAGTGGCTTCCCTTTGCACACCCAACCTCCCCCAACCTCCCCCTAAGAACTTATCTATGTGTGTGTGTGTGTGTGTGTAAGTTGAAATGTGCACAAACAATATGGAACATTAGAGGTGCTTGGGGAAGACAAGCATTCAAGGAGTCAAAATAAAGAGGAAAAAAGAAGCCCAAGTACAACATAACAGTTCAATAAAGAGTTGTCATTTTTAATTTTCTTTTCAAGTGGATTCACAACTTGAACATATAGCAACACTAGCATTGTCAAAAGGAACTATATAATTTACAAGATTCTAATATTTGCCCTAGACTTCTTCCCATTATAGTCACATTTATCAAAAAAGCTTTGCAAATGTTTTGTGCTCCAACAAGTGTGATAATGACTAAAAAAATTGATGTTTCTTACTAAAATGAATGGTTACCACACACAAAAAAGTGTGACAAAAACAAGAATGTGATTCAAATGGGTATGATTATATAGTGGGTTTGCTGTATGATATGATCTCAGTGTGTTTCTGATGGGCCCATCATAATGATTGGTCCACATGGATGGTTTGCTATTAGTAGTCCCTCACCTATTTGCTGCCCCTGTTTCAGTTTTATGGGTGGGGTAGCAAACAAGTAAGCAACTAAACTTGGATGTGAAAAATATTTTTTGGAGGGTCACAAACTGAGCATAGCTCGAGATGCTCTGAGGACTCCAAAGTACCAAAGGATGGGTCATTCTTATTGCTGTTTGGTGGACCTGCTCTCTGATATAGGCGGTACCATGACATTTCCTCCTCGTGTTGTACGGTTATTTGAATTTTCAAAGAATCGTTGGTTCTATAATTGTAAATAATTTCAACCCAGAGAACCATCAGTTCCGATTCTTTAAACCCAAATTTTAAAAAAAAAATCAGAATCAAAGAATTTTCTGTCACTTGGTTATTTCAAAAATCCCTAAAGAACAAAAGAACTGACTAAAGAAATCAGCCCGTTATTTGATTGTTTTCAATTTGTTGTTGAGAACCGTAATTATATAACACCTCAACTGAGTTAATATATGGTTTCACCTTGGTAACCATTTCTTCTGTAGGAACTAGGTCTCATACACAGGTAAGTAGGTAGGTAGGTAAGAAGATAGGTAACTACTAGGTAAGTAGATGGTTTATACATATGTAATTGCTGTTTTTATTACCTACCTACTAACAACTTGCTTGTAGTTAGGGTTGGGTTGTTAGTAGGCAGGTTAAAAGAAAAAGCAACTGAGAGCTAACCCACCATGGTTAGCTAGGGAACTGAAACCTAACAGAAAACTGTATCATGACCACTTATCATTCATCCTTCAGGGTACACTGGTGGGTGCCTGGTTCACTGTGGCCCACTACCAGTACGGTAGAGAAGAAGGTGAATTGACTAGGCCCATGCGTTTGCCCATGCCTCACATAACTGGACAAATTTCGCACGATGGTGAAGACGACCATTGAAACAATGATGATGATGTCAAATGATTTTGGAAGAGGAGCTGAAATTGGGGTCAGGCAGTAGTTAGTAGTAGTCAGGAGCTCAGAAGTGGGTCTGATGTCTGATGGGAAGGAATCGTCGTGAGTGAGAGACTAGAGAGAATCGAAATGGATGGTAGGAGAAAAGAAAAAAGAAACAAAAAAAAATTGATTGATGATGCATTGCATCCCCCATGCAGAGCTTTGCAGTAGGACAAATGTCACATACCTGGGGAGAGATGCCTAGTAGCCGCCGGCGATGGACGACACGTCTTCCTGGCTGACGCCAGGGCCAGCTTCTCCATCTGCAGAATGTGTCATTATTCTCTGGTTCTTCCTCATGGGGCTTTGATCCTTGATGGAGGGTTAATGTTTTTTTTTTTTTCCCTCCCTCCCTCCTTCCTTTTTGGGTGTGTTTTTTTTGTAGCTGCTATGTTTTTTCAACCCTTGAATGATGGTGGATACAAATGTCTTACGTCTGTTTGTCTCCTCCTCCGTGCTCCACCACTGAAGCTTAGTCTGTACTAGGTTTTGTGGACCAAGTTTTGCTTTCTGTGTCCACACACTCTCTGTTGTTTTTTTGCCTTGGTTTCTTTTAAAGAGATCCGTATTCTTTTGCAACCATGATGCCCAAGAGGTTTGCTTCCCTGTTGTTGTCGGGTGCATTCAAAGCAGTGACGAGGACTCATGTGTACCCACAGTGTGTAGCCAAGGAGCTGAGTAACTACCATCCGTCTGCACCTTGTTTCTCTCGCTTCTTCAGCAGCGGTAAGGTATGTGGTTTTCAAACCAGCTACATTTCTCTGTGTCTGTGTCTTTCACTTTTGCAAAAGGAAATAGTCATGTTAGAATGATGCAACTCTGGTTTCTAGAACCTGAGGGTTCTATTGCTGATAGAAGAAAGCTCCCTAAAACTCTTGTGTATCCTCCAGAAAATATTCTTCAGGAAGAGTTCTGGATGGCTTATATGCGGGGATTCTGAACTGTTTTGAATGGTTTTTGGGGGCAGGGAGAGGGGAAGAAGATTTTGGGTGTTTTCTACAAGGCTCATGAATATGCTGACAATCCCGAATTTCTGGGATGTGCTGAGAATGCACTTGGGATTCGAGAATGGCTTGAATCCCAGGGACATACCTATATTGTCACCTCCGATAAAGACGGCCCTGACTCTGGTACCTGCACAGAAATCCAACCAGAAATTTAGCTCTGATATTACTGCATTTAAGACAAGATCTGCTGATTATTAGCCTGAATGTACTTCCTTGCAGCTCATGCTATCAAGGTTTTTTGTGGGAATGGCATGGTGGAAATTGGGCAGAGTTGGACAGAGAATTACCTGATACAAACATCCTGATAACGACTCCTTTCCATCCTGCATACATAACAAAAGAGCGCCTGGCAAAAGGCAAAAATCTTGAGCTTTTAGTAACTGCAGGCATTGGTTCAGACCATATTGATCTTCGTGCTGCTGCAGAGAAAGGTCTCACTGTTGCTGAAGTTACAGGTGATGGACCACTGGCCCATGTCTGTTGATTTGTTTTTACTTACATTGAGGAACTGCAAAGGATTCCATCACTTGAGACTGATGGAGCTTGTTCTGGTAGTGTTGGTAGAGCTTTGCCTACATATGTCCACAATGTCTTCCATGAGTGCTTTCTCTTAACTTTGGTCACATGAGATAGCAACCTGAATGCTAGAGAGAAAACAGTGTGCAAACACCTTGCACCGCAATGAAAGGAAGAAAGTAACCAGCACAAAATCAGTTATCCTTCAATATCTATAACCAATTAGCGATCAAGGGAGGGAACATGGCTTGTTCTGCACTGATAAAAATGTGGATTGTGTGTGCTTGATGTAATCAAATAAAAGGAAGTAATACTTCTTCAGTGGCAGAAGATGAGGTGTTACGGATATTGGTACTGGTAAGAAACTTTCTACCAGGGTGGAGGCAAACCTGGGAGGGGAAATGGAATGTGGCTGCAATTGCACACAAAGCCCATGACCTCAGTGATAAAGTTGTGGGGACTGTTGGTGCCGGTCGCATTGGTCAGCTCCTCATGCGACGTCTCAAGGTGACCAGCATATACCTCATCTCAGAAATTTTGGTTTAGAAGTGACAGCTAAGAACTGTTTTGTCCTTTTGCCTACATATCTCCTCCAAGCATATACAGGACCAATGCGAAGAAGGCAACTATTAACATGAGCTAGATGGCAGGAAATGAACAGAAAGCAGGAAGAAGAATGGCAGTAGAATTTTCTGGTGATTGTACTAAGTGAGGAAGATATCAAACAGGGATTTGACCTAAAGCAAATGCTGTACTATGACCGGAACTCAATTGGGGAAGAAAGAGAAAAGGAGCTGGGTGCAACAAGAGAGACAGATCTAGATACCTTGCTGGCTAAGTCTGATGTTGTTGTTGTGAATACTCCCTTGACTGATCAGACCCGGTATGTCACTATCTGTGTCAACCCCTCCCATTTACTTAAGTCAGGACAATCATGTGAAAAGAAATTCCCTTCAAGCCTGATTGCTAAGTGAAAGGATTGATCACAACTGTGTGCTGACAGAATTTGCTGTTTACAAAAAGATAGTGAAGTGTTTTCTTGGAGAGCTTCTTATCATGCATAACATGAGTGTAGCCAAGCTATTTGCCACGAGATTCTGGCCACATAGATGTATTCAAATGTGATGTAATATGGGTTCATGATGATAGGGGCCTCTTCAATAAGGAGCGCATAAGCAAGATGAAGAAGGGAGCTTACATTGTAAACAATGCACGTGGGGCAATTGCTGATGTGGATGCTGTTAAAGAGGCTGTTGAATCTGGCCAACTTGGTGGTACACATCTCTCCTTCTACAGCATTGCAACTGCCAGATCCTCACTCTCACATTGAAGTTGTCTGGTCAGTGTGTGTGAGAGCACAGAAATATCAAACAAAGGCCACAGCAATCCATCTGTCCAGAATTCTTCAAATTCCTCTGCAGTTCTGTGGAGGCAAGAAGTAAATAAGAACTGTGATGATTAAGAAATCAGGTTGTTAAATCAGCACACAAGGTGGTTGTGTGACATAAAACATATGTGAGGAGTGATTGGATGCTGGGGATTGTGGATTGCAGGATATGGTGGAGATGTATGGAATGAGCAGCCTGCTCCAAAGGATCATCCATGGCGATACATGCCTTCCCAAGCCATGACTCCCCATATATCAGGGACCACTCTTGATGCACAGGCATGGGCCCACCTTCCCTCATCTCTCATTCCTGATGTTATCCTGACATTGCAACATTTCAGGAAAAACAAATCATCTCTCTTTCTGTGAGTTCAATCACTAGGTTGCAACTTGGAAATGTCTTGCAATAGGAAAGGGATGCAGTTCTATCCCAAACTGAAGAGTCAAAACCCAATGAGAGCTGTAAGTGACTCTAATCATATCGTAAATGTGCAGGCTCGTTATGCTGCAGGAACAAAGGACATTCTGGACAAGTGGTTCAAGCATGAGCCATTCCCCAAGTCCTATTACATTGTCCGGGAGGGTCAGTTAGCCAGTCAGTATCTCTAAAATGACCATTCCGTTATGTTAACAAGATCTGCAAAAGAGGAAGGTGGTGATTGCAGCCCTGCTTTGCCAACAAACCTGACCGTCATATCGGATGTGATGCAATCTTCATATAATAACAAGCCTCCAGTTTTGAGCAGTCCTTGACCTATGTTGATGGAAATCAGAAAGAAGGCAATAGATGTTTTGTTATCACATATCATTTCATTGCCTTTTGTTGTATGGAAGTTGTTAAGCATATAACACTTGACTGACTAAATGCCTATGGTTAAGGTATTGTTTATACCTCTGCTCGTGAAAATCAAGGATAATCATTCATGAGTACCTACCACCTGTTGAGCTCTGAATGTGGTAGTCTGTTAACAGTAGTAACGCTCTGCACATGGGCCATGGAAATACAGGCTTTTGTCAGGAGGATATGGGTTGTATATTACATGTTGAAGAGGGATGACTGGAAAAGAATTAGTTTTTTGCAAAGCACATCCCAGCAAACCATGTGATGATCTCCAAATTACTGAATTGATAATAAGTATTCAACAACAGCACGTGCAATAAAGCACTGGTAAAAACTAGAACTCTCAAATCATGAAACATGAAGTGTGATTACTAATCCAAGTATGCTGTCTTTACATGCCCGCCAGTAATCTGCTCTAAAACTCATCAGTTCGCACATGCTCAAGAAGCCTGTACTTCATCATACACCTGTTCTAATCTCAAATATGCAAGCAGAACTTCACCATGCTATTGTCACAGCAAGTGACTTTGCAACCAATTAATGATTTTCCTTCTTACCTCTGTTTTTATCTCCCCTTCCTCATTTTTAGGAGAGAGATGACTAATCTTCCTGATAGAACTAGAGAATTCCTGCCAGATAACCGATCTGTCAATCAAATGCAAGTTTGCCTGTTTCTAGAAGGAACCAGAGCAACTGAAGAGTTGCTAACAACTCTTTGTTATCTAGTACTCAAATCAGTTGCTTTAAATCCTCAATTGTCTAAAAACAGTGGTGCCATGACCAGTGTAATAGTAGCAAGAAGTTTGATCAGAACATGTAATGATGGTCCTGCTGTGTCCTTGAATGGATCTCCCACACTGCACCCACCACGCATCAATAAACTGTCAAATTTTTTTCACTAAAGCTCATATTCTCTCTTTCCAAGTCTTCATTCTGACAACCATGAAAGTAAATGTGGCTAGCAGTAATCTCTGCTGTTGGAGAAGTCACCAATGAACCATGTGATGCAAAGATGATACAGTTACATGGCTTGTTGAAGCAAGGATTGTACTTTGAATAAATAAGGTGAACAAACTGCCTCAGACAATACAAAATTTCATCGCTAAGAACCTTGGGTGGTGGTCCGTCACAAGAGAAAAACGTTTTTGGCTTTTAACAAAGAATGGCATGTCTGGTTCTGGGAAATGGAGTGAAAGCTTACGTGTCACCAGTTACTGCAGCTTTGTGGGCTGAACTTCCCTTGCCCCCATATGCCCCACTCTCAATGTACTTCTTTGCATTATCCCAGGCTCCCCCTGCTGTATTGAGGAAGAGGGCCATCAAAATCCCAGATACTGTTGCAAACATCAGCATGCCAGCCACTGCCTTTGCTCCAAGCAATGGTTGTTCTGTGATTTGCCCCACAACTCTAAAAACAACACCTGGCCAATACCACCATGTCAGTAACTGTTTCAGCTCCATATTCTGTAATAACTTGGACAAGAAAAGGAAAGGTTGCACGTCATCCTTACCAAGGACAATAGGAGAGACAACTGCGAGGATTCCAGGCTTAATCATCTCACGAAGGGATGCAGATGCAACAATAGAGACACAACGCGCATAATCTGGCTTTTCGTGGTATGCCTGCAGATGAAGAATCATGCCAGTTATGATGTTTACTTCTATTCTTTGAAGAAGACAGCAAGAGAGTGCAAAACCATAAATCACAACAGGAAACAAAAAGATAAACTAATCCATGTGCAGGGCAATACAAATTAAGCAACAAATATGCTCATCTCACCATTATACCAGGACGTTCTTGAAACTGTCTGCGAACTTCATTCACTACTTCCTGGGCAGTTCGGCCCACAGCAGCACATGCCCATGCACTAAATAGGAAGATGAGCATTGACCCTAGCAAACCTGCTACAAAAACTTCTGGTATTGCAATGTCCACCTGTCCAAATGTACACCAGGCATCAATCAGTGGTTCTATTGGTCGTCAAGTCATCCCACATTGCTGGTGAAGAAATAAAGTGCACTCGTCTGACTACATTGAGGTATGAAACTGCAGGTTACCTCACAGATTCCATCTCAAATTAAATGCACTCCCCAAAAACATGATAGACATATCCAACTGAAATCAACAATATCTACATTTTCAAAGTCCATGCTATATAAATTTATTGGAAATGATGTATCTCATACCGTGGTGAAGGAGATGCCAGAAAATGATGACACCTCATCCATGTACGCACTGAAGAGAAGGAAGGAAGCCAAGGCAGCTGACCCAATTGCAAATCCCTTTGTTGTTGCCTTTGTGGTGTTGCCAACAGCATCAAGCAAGTCTGTAATCTCTCTTACATTTTCTGGCTGTGGCCACAATGACAATGCAGTTTGATTTGATGTTAAACATCACTTTTGGTAAGACACATTGCAAATCATGAGAAAATGATAAAAGCAAGAAAGATTCCAGACGTTGGCCTTATTCTAAAATCTTATAGCTCAAAGAGATTTTTTCTAGGGCAATTGGTGATAGGATGCCAAAAATCCTATGTCATGACTTCAGGACAAAAAATCCATTGCACCATACACTACAAAAACTAGAAAGATTTGCTGCAAGATATTTCACCAGAAAATGTGGAACATACTACATGAAATGATTACCATCACTAGCTGGATCCATACCTGCTGGCTCATTTCCACAATCCCACCTGCATTATCTGCAATAGGGCCAAACATATCCATTGTCAACACATAACCAGCTGTGCTCAACATACCCATGGTGGCCACTGCAGTTCCAAAGAGCCCTCCTACTGGCAGTCCCTGACTGTCCTGAAGGCCGGAAGTTTTCCCAAGCCAAAAAGCTGAGGTGATAGCAGCACTTATGACCAAAACAGGCATTGCTGTGGATTCAAGACCCAGTCCCACTCCTGCATTTCAAAGATGTCTGTGATTCAGAAACAAGTCCAAATGCTCTACCTTGTCTAGCCCACTGCATGAGGTGATCATAATCTCCGATACTGTTAGTTGCTTATACAATCTTGTGTATTCTCTCTTGTGTAGTCACCAAAATAATTTGGTAGCTTGCAGGAGGCACTGACTTGACAGATTCTAGTACTCACCAGCGATAATGTTGGTTCCATGTCCAGTTGTGCTTGCAAGAGCCAGCATACGCACTGGCTCATATTTATAGTCAGTGTAATATTGTGATATCCAGACAAAGCAGTAAGCAGTGATGATACCAACCAGGCCACATAGAGCAAAATGAAACCAAGCTGATGGTGCCTGCTCTGTGTACAGAAGCCACCTAGTTGACTGCACAATTGACAGAATCTGCTGTCAAAATGGCTTTAAGATTTTGGTGGATCCATTATGGGTTTTTCCCCTAAACAACCACACAACATGTGTCATCTTGTTCATGGCTTAGAGCTTGTTTCTCCAGAGTGGATCCACATCTATCATTAGCATGATTTGGCCCACATTCAGACTTACCTAGAGAGTATGAGCATCCTGCTTTTGCTAGGAGGCAGCCTAATATAAAGAAATTCAGGTCCACCCCATCATCAACTCTGTTCCACTGACAGTTTCTCACTGAAAGTTCATTTCCATAGTTCCAATTGCAAATCATGTTACTCAATTAGCGTCAGGAAACTTACTCCCCCAAATGCCAGCACTGCTAAGAAGAGAGTGACCGAATATCCCTTCTGCAAAATAACCATTGGGTCCTCAAGCACTGACTTTGAGCCTGGATCACGTGTGCCCTTGATAGATGCAATTCCAATTGCAGAAACCACTAAATCAAATGAATGGATGACAAGGGGAAAAAGGATGAAGCCCGATGCATCTGTCAAACACCAAATAGCAGAGCATTAGCTTCACCTTGCACTACTAATGTTCACTAACTTTGTTACTCAGACCTTGATCCAGATGAAATGCAGGAGCAGCAAGCATGCTTCAGGAGATAGTGCCAAAGCACATGAGCACAAACTGTAAGAAGAGCTTCTCCAACAGAGAGGATTTCAACTCGCAACATACATCCCATCCAACTGAATCCTAGTAGCACAATCTCATCTGACCCAGTTCATTCTAAACAGGTCTTCCAAGAAAACACTCAAAATGGGATTAAAGACTGACCTTCAAGCTTGCACCGTTTGACCATGGAGCCCCCAAGAATCATGGCGCTAATAACTTCAGCTGCAATACTTTCAAACAAATCTGCACCACGGGCAGCACAATCTCCAACATTATCCCCAACCTGCCAAAATGTTCCACAAAAAATTGAAACACTCAGAAGAACTGCTGGATTGAGGCAGCTCTACAGCCCATCTGGACATTAATGAGGAAAGAACAGAACAAAGTGGCTGTAGCAGATAGCAAACAGAGAGAGCAGTGCAGTAATTCTATTGACTAGCCTCACTCTGTAAACTGTAGGCTCACCAGGTCAGCAATTACTGCAGGATTTCTCGGATCATCTTCAGGAATCCCTCTCTCCACCTTCCCTACGAGGTCTGCACCAACATCAGCTGCTTTTGTATAGATGCCACCTCCAAGTTGTGCAAACAGAGCAACGAAAGAAGCTCCGAAGCCATACCCAACCAGAAGCAGTGGCACTGCAAGGGCCCACAAATACCTGTAAGTTGAAAGCAGGAGTTCAATGAAGATAATTGAATACCCAGCCTTCATCACCTCCACACTATCAAGCTCTGCTCATCAGCACACTAGCAATGTGAATTTGCAGTGCTCACCAACATCTGCCTTGGACACAGAAGCAAATTTTGTGTACACAGTTCCAAGAAAATGCTGTTTCAAACTGAGGGACCAATTCCAAGAGAGCAACCTAGCCACCATTAAACACCAAAAATACCATTCAATGGCCTATAACAGAACATATGACCAGGGAGAGGAAGTTGCCTACACTCTGTCATCTTCATAGCTCCAAGTGAGTCAACACTTAGGTAGACATAAAAGGATGCAAACAGTACAGCCACTCCCATTACTGTCATGCCAACCACAATAAGAGCTGAAAAGCCTCCAGCACGCAAGGCCACCTGGAGATGACGATTGAAATCACATCACAACCATCCATGGGCAACTGAAGGAATAATGCCACAAGTGAAAAAAGGGACAATGGATGAAGGGTCAGCCAAGTTGTGAAGGCAAGCAAATTATGGAGCTGGATGAAGCAGTGGGCGTTCTACAGGGAATACAAACCAGTAGAGCCTCTCGAGCTGAGCGTCGAGCTGCATTGGAGACACGCACATTTGCTCGGACAGCCACCCACATTCCAACATAGCCAGCTATACCTGAGCAAAGAGCTCCAAGAAGGAAAGACAAAACAGTGATAAAGGCCAGAGTTGACCTGTACAGAAGTGTGAGATTGTAAGCTTTGGGACAAGGGCAGTATAAAAATGCAACACTAACAAACCTTTCTTCTGATGGTCACCTAGGAAAAACTCAAAAGTGTTTGTGAGCATGCAACTGGCCTACTTACTTCTCAAGCCCAGCAGCCTCCTGCTCAGGTGTGGACTTGCGGAAAAGATAAATGCCAAGAATCGTGAATGCAAGCACCACTGCCATCTTGGAAATCGATCCATACTGTGTGCGGAAGAAACCCTCAGCTCCATCTCGGATTGCATCTGCAATCTGAACCAATGAGGTCAGTTAGGAGGCTGATTCCCTTTTTCACTTGTCTTTCATGCTGATCCAAGCAGAGAACCATTCAATGCATGTCATTTGCATGTTCTCCACAGACAACAACAGTCTACAAAGTGACATTTCTTGTTCTGCAGTGAGACCTCAAATTCCACTTTCTCAGCTTTGTGCACAATGATCTCTTCTTCAGATGCATACTCCTAACATCAAATTGGAAGAATAGGAATCATTGATTTCCACTGGAGTACTCATGGTTGTCACAAGCATGGAAGATGGATGGATGTATCAGGGCAAGATGCAGTACCTCACTCATTTCAGGTGGCCCTTCATCTTTAGCAAGAACCCAGTTTGCAAGGTAACATGCAAAAAGCATGCTGCATGAGCAAACCAGGAAGACAAATACAATAACCGGAGATGTCTGTATTCCAACATACAACACAAAGAGGAATGCAAGAAGTGCAAGTGCATAATACACACGCCTGTCTACATTGAGAAGAACTTTTACAAGCTGCAAACCACACAAAGAAAAAATTACATATGTCAGTCAGAAAGGCATTGTTCATCATGCTCAAGAACTACAACCCTCTGAGCTATTCCTGAACACTCTTCTCAACCAGAAAACCAAAAGTTTGCAACACTTGATAACTTCTTTCAAGACAAAAGAAATGGGAAAAAGCATGGACTAACAACAACAACGAGCATCAGATGCTTGAAATTCAACTTGCAGACTTGTTTGCACATTGTGCAGAAACATCACAAAATCTAGAGATTCAGCTCCCTTGGCACAACTCTAAGTAAAGAAAAACAGTACTATATGCAAATGATGACGTACCCAAGGAGGCTTGTTTTTCAGCGACGGAAATGCCTTGGACGCCTTCGATTTTTCTTGATAAGGTCCAAGGATTGCAACCTCCACATCGTGACGATCATCGTCCATTACAACAAGTGCAGTAGACGGCACAAATCTGCGCGAGACGACAACACGATTCAGGATTTGTTTCTTTGCTGAAGAAAGAACGTGGTACACAACGGAGTGTGCGCAACAACGTTCTCCTCCCTCCGCTGAAATCAATCGCTAGGTACCAAAGGAGGACAAAAAAACATACAGAGAGTGAGATCTTACATAACGCTTTGTGGAGATGACAAGTCTTCCGTCCTCGTTGCAGCGGAGCTCCACTCTTTCGTTGTCTCCTCGTGTGTGCGTTGGAGCGATGGAAGTGGAGATGACGAAAGGGAAACCAGCAAAGAAGAGAGGAAACAGTTGCAGATCGTCACATCTCAAGAATGCAAAAAACCCGGAGAAAAAACTTCCGACTAAATCCTTATCACAGATAGAAACCAAGGCCACCTCTGCTGGAGCCGCAACAACGCAACAACCTTTGAAGATACTCCGACAAGTTCCTCCACAGTTTCTCAAAGCTGCATCTTAAAGCAGGAAAAAAAAAAAAACAAGTCATCAACACCAACCACCGGAGCTACTACCACTGCAGAAGCACCCGAAACGAATCTAGGAATAACAAAAACGGATCAACGAAATAAATCTCGAAAAATAGGGCAAATTTTAAATAAAATCCAGTGGAGGACTACCTACTTGGACGAAGAAAAAGGTGCACGCGGAGAAGAAAACACTCTCGCTCTGCGCGTGCGCGCACACACCGGAACGAGGAGCTCGGCCCGTTTTGTTTGCTTGCTTCTGCCCTTCTTCTTCCCTCGAGGGACGTACCTAGAAGAGAGGCATATTGTGATGGCACTCACAAAACGATGGGGCCAAAGTTTGGTATCCTTAAGGTGCATTCACACCTAATGTTAGGTCAGTGTTAAGTGAAAATCTAGGTGGCATCTTAGGTGGCAGTCAATGTTAAATGGGTGATTGTTTAATATTAAGTGAATGTTAACTTAACATCAAATTTTCATGGCAAATAGATTTAAGTCTTAAGTTGCAATCGTGCCTAGTGTTGACAGTTAGTCCACTAACATCGTTAACACACATTTAACATTCGTTTTTTCTCTAAACTTTAAATTAACCCTAACACTAACTTTTAATATTTTTTTAACTTAACAAACATTCACAAGTGCATTCACATTTGGGATGTTGTTAAACGCTTTAAAGGTTAGTGCGTATTTGCTTGTCATCATGGATTCACACCAAAAATTCATTATGACAAATTACCATCGCTTTTTGTCATTTTTCGTCATTCCCATCAACATTAAGGATGTGCATTTATTTTTCTCCATTTTGCTTTTAGTGGTGCTCTACAAGCTTTTATGTCATCATGCTCAATCTTGATCTAGTAAGTTAGTTTCAATTTTTACATTTCAATGTCTACCATAGCTTCTGGAAAGAGTTGTTCATGTATCAACAATTGTTTTATTTCAATGGCAGGTATACTATGGCATGATGTGTAATGCTTAGCTTGCAAATTATTGTATCAACAGTTGCTGAATGTCAATGGTAGGTATATTATGGCACATGTAGCAACATGATGCAAATTAGGGACAACTCCTATTCATGGTAGCCATGTTCTTCTTTTAGTGTTTAGTAGTTTCTTCATGATTTATGGATTCGCTTTCTATTGCATTAGTGGTTATGTTGTCATTGTTGGTAGCAACTTTCGTGAAAGTTTGCTTCATTGCTTGTGTTAGATTGTTGAGGGCTCGAATCATTTTTATGCCCATGGCCATTTGTGTGTTGTTGGCAAGTTCATCTCAGATTTTGAAATACTCAATTTGTTTTTCAACAAGTATGTTTTGGATCTCTACTCATTTCTCCTCCAACATTACACTTGTGGCATTGATTCAATCAATAGATTCAACTAGAATCTTACTCCCTTTCTCTACTGATTCTACCATGTTCTTATGAGTAAAAGAATATGTTTTCTTCACCCATGTGCTTTCACTTGATTTTCCATTTCATGTTTTTGGAATGTTTGAATGCTTGTTGATTAAAGTTGGTGTTGGGGAGTTTGTTGAGGAGTTAATATTTGTGGCACCTCTTTTTGACTTGACAATGGCATGGTTGTATTATTTGATAGTAGCACAATTGCATCTTGATAAGTGGGTAATGTTGAAGTTGGACTAATGGGCAAGGTTGTAGTTGCATTGAACTCAATGGGATCTACAAAATCACCACTAATCTTTTGCATCAACTCTATGTAACTTCTTGCTACTTTCGGAGTTGGAATATGTGTAAAAGGTATTGGTTCAAACATCCATGCGTCATCTACATTAGTACTTTAGTCCACATTGAAATATTACATTACTTTTGTTGCATCCATTGGATCCTCATTCAAATCGATGGCCTCATTCAAATTAATGGCATCATTAGGTGTGAGGCTAGATTGTTTGTAGGTGTTGTCAACATCATCCATTAGATCCCACATATGAGGTGGGTTCAAAATGAGTTGTGTTCCCAAAAATTCCCCAATCATCTCATATTGTACTTGCCCAAAATTCCTTGGCAATCCTCATGCAAGTTTTTCATTTAAGTTTAGGGACCAATAATCTTGATTGTTTCCAAGACATGTTTGGTAGTCATATATCTTTTTGAAATCTCCTACGAGTGCCCCTCATTTGTCTCTAGATGTAGCGCCATTTCGCAGTTGAATTGAAAAACTTGCATTCATCACCTATATTGAAATCTTGTTCCATTTTGTAATAGCAATTTCAAACTTGTTTATATCATCTATTGTGTCAAGGCTTGCAACATGTTCATCCTTTTTGGCTTTCACAAGTGCCAAAATTTCACCATGATCCCAATTTGGTTGGCATGTTTTCTTGCCTTGGACCTCCTTTCATATATATATATATAT